>Ga0306925_10000292_pt1 | contig 34174 bp, 34 predicted proteins | sample flu12Cox44000176_FD_203755 | JGI IMG/M metagenome (GOLD analysis project Ga0306925, IMG submission 203755) | Lab enrichment of tropical soil microbial communities from Luquillo Experimental Forest, Puerto Rico - flux8day.12C.oxic.44.000.176 (v2)... | ecosystem: Environmental > Terrestrial >... | reverse complement strand
AGAATGATCGCCGGCGAACGCTTCATCAAGGACGGCGAGATCGACCTCAATGCGGGCCGCAAGACCGTGACGCTGACGGTGGCCAATTCCGGCGATCGTCCGATCCAGGTCGGCTCGCACTACCATTTCTTCGAGACCAATCCGGCGCTGAAATTCGACCGCAAAAAAGCGCGCGGCATGCGGCTCGATATCGCCGCCGGAACGGCGGTGCGGTTCGAGCCCGGGCAGACTCGCGAGGTGCAACTCGTGGCGCTCGCGGGCAAACGCGCCGTCTACGGCTTCCGCGGCGAGGTGATGGGGAAGCTGTGACACATATTCGGGGAGGCAACATGTCTGCCGATGGAGCCAATTCATGTCCGTGAAAATCAAACGTTCCGTCTATGCCGACATGTTCGGGCCGACCACCGGCGACAGGGTGCGGCTGGCCGACACTGATCTCATCATCGAGGTCGAAAAGGATTTCACGACCTACGGCGAGGAGGTGAAGTTCGGCGGCGGCAAGGTGATCCGCGACGGCATGGGCCAGTCGCAAGTCACCAACAGGCAGGGCGCGGCCGACACTGTCATCACCAACGCGCTGATCGTCGACCACTGGGGCATCGTCAAGGCTGATGTCGCCATCAAGGAAGGCATGATCAGCGCCGTCGGCAAGGCCGGCAATCCCGATATCCAGCCGGGAGTGACCATCGTGATCGGTCCCGGCACCGACATCATCGCCGGCGAAGGAAAAATCCTCACAGCCGGCGGTTTCGACAGCCACATCCATTTCATCTGTCCGCAGCAGATCGAACATGCCTTGATGTCCGGTGTCACTTCGATGCTTGGCGGCGGCACCGGGCCGTCCCACGGCACCTATGCGACCACGTGCACGCCGGGGCCGTGGCACACCGCGCGGATGATCCAGTCGTTCGACGCTTTTCCGGTCAATCTCGGTATTTCCGGCAAGGGCAATGCCTCGCGTCCGGCTTCGCTGGTGGAGATGATCAAGGCGGGAGCCTGTGCGCTCAAGCTGCACGAGGATTGGGGCACCACGCCTGCGGCGATCGACAACTGCCTCGACGTCGCCGACGACTACGATGTCCAGGTGATGCTGCATTCGGACACGCTGAACGAATCCGGTTTCGTCGAGGATACGATCAAGGCGTTCAAGGGCCGCACCATCCACGCCTTCCACACCGAAGGCGCCGGCGGCGGCCATGCGCCTGACATCATCAAGGTCGCCGGCCTGAAGAACGTATTGCCGTCTTCGACCAATCCGACCCGGCCATTCACCCGCAACACCATCGACGAGCATCTGGACATGCTGATGGTGTGCCACCACCTCGATCCGTCGATCGCGGAAGACCTGGCCTTTGCCGAAAGTCGAATCCGGAAAGAAACGATAGCGGCGGAAGACATCCTGCACGACCTCGGCGCGCTCTCGATGATGTCGTCGGACTCGCAGGCGATGGGGCGGCTCGGCGAAGTCATCATCCGCACCTGGCAGACCGCGGACAAGATGAAGAAACAGCGCGGCGCGCTGGCCGAGGAGAAGGGCAACAACGACAATTTCCGGGTCAAGCGCTACATCGCCAAATACACCATCAATCCGGCAATCGCTCAGGGTGTCTCGAAACTGATCGGCTCGGTGGAGAAGGGCAAGCTCGCTGATCTCGTGCTGTGGCAGCCCGCCTTCTTCGGCGTCAAGCCCGAATGCATTATCAAGGGCGGCTCCATTGTGGCCGCGCCGATGGGCGATCCCAACGCATCGATCCCGACGCCGCAGCCCGTGCACTACCGGCCGATGTTTGCAGCCTTCGGCAAATCGCGCACCGCCTCCTCGGTGATCTTCTCCTCAAAGGCGGCGGTCGCATCGGGGCTTGGCAGAAAACTCGGAATCGCGAAGAAACTCTATGCAGTGCAAAATACCCGCGGCGGGATCTCCAAGAAGAGCATGATCCACAATAGCGCCACGCCTGATATCGAGGTCGATCCCGAAACCTATGAGGTGCGCGCCGACGGCGAACTCCTCACCTGCGCGCCGGCCGAAGTGCTGCCGATGGCGCAGCGCTATTTCATGTATTGAGGCGCACGTGCTGAATGATTACATCGAAGCCTTTCGACGGGCGGCCTCGCGGGGCATTTTGCGATGATCCGAGCCACGCAAGTTCTGGGACAACATCGCTGGAGCGAGCCAGCGGCCGACAGCGTCCTGCTCGATTTTGACGATCGCCACCGCCGGCGGATGGCGATGAAGGGCACGCGTGGGCTGGAATTCCTGCTCGATCTGGAAACTGCGGTCGTCTTGCGCGGTGGCGACGCGCTGGTGCTCGAAGATGGCAGGCTGGTCGAGGTGGTGGCTGCGCCCGAGCCGCTCCTTGAAATCCGAGGCCGCGATCCGCAGCATCTGGTCCGGCTTGCCTGGCACCTCGGCAACCGGCATCTGCCGACCCAGATCACGGCAAGAGGACTGCGCATCCGCCGCGATCATGTGATCGAGGCGATGGTGCGAGGGCTGGACGCGCGCCTCATCGAGATCGAAGCGCCGTTCGATCCCGAAGGCGGTGCCTATGCCGGCCACGCAAGCACCGACGATGCGCATGATCATGCGGGGCATGCTCACTCCTCGCACGAGCATGGCGATCAGCGTCACGGCCACGATCATCATCATGATCACGACCATCATCACCGCGACGAGCATTGCGATCATGACCATCCCCTCGGCCATTCCCATGCTCATGACCACGAATAAGCCGCCACCGCCGCGGCGCCGCGCGCCAAAACGAGCGGATCGAGGTTCATCGTCGAAATCCGCAAGCGCGGCTAGGAGGCGGGCGGCCGAGGCCGCCGCGCTGTACCGGCTGATGACGTGGCTGTCGCCATCTTTTCCGGTCGGCGCCTTCTCCTATTCCAGCGGCATCGAATGGGCGGTAGAGGCTGGCGACATTGCCGATGCCGCATCGTTGCAGGCCTGGCTCACGTCCATGTTGACGGATGGAGCGGGATTTTGCGACGGCGTCTTTCTCGCACACGCGTACCGGGCGGCGTCGGCGCACGACGAAAAGGGGCTTGGCGGTATCGCGGAGCTTGCCTCGGCCTACGTGCCCTCGCGCGAGCGTCAGCTGGAAACCTCGACGCAGGGAAGGGCGTTCGTCGATGTCGCGCGTGCGGCCTGGAACTGCGCCTCGCTTGATCGACTGACCGCTTCGTGCGGCCGCGTCATCGTCTATCCGGTCGCAGTGGGCATCGTCAGCGCCGCGCACGCGATTCCCCTGGAGCCGGTTGTCCACGCGTTCCTGCATGCGGTGGTTTCGAACTGGATTTCGGCCGGGGCGCGGCTCGTTCCGCTCGGTCAGACCGAATGCCAACGGCTGCTGGCACGGTTCGAGCCGGCGGTGACCGCCACTGCAGCACGCGCACTCAACGCCTCGCTCGACGATCTCGGCAGCGCGACGTTCCGCGCCGATCTGGCGGGCATGCGGCACGAGACGCAGTATACGAGATTGTTCCGATCATGATGCTCTTGCGGTCGTCCCCGCGAAAGCGCGACCCATAACCACAGGGGTTGGTTATTCACACAGTATCGGCTGTCCGATCTTATTGTGAGATCACACGGTATGGGCCCGGCGTTCGCCGGGACGATAATTGAAGGAATGGTTGACATGTCCAAGTCGCACGGCCCGCTTCGGGTCGGAATCGGCGGCCCTGTCGGTTCGGGAAAGACGGCGCTGATGGATCTGCTCTGCAAGTCGATGCGACAGCGCTACGACATCGCCGCCATCACCAACGACATCTATACCAAATGGGACGCCGAGTTCCTGGTGCGGTCCGGCTCGCTGACGCCGGACCGGATCGCAGGCGTCGAGACCGGCGGTTGCCCGCATACGGCCATACGCGAAGATGCCTCGATGAATCTTGCGGCAGTTGCCGACATGCGCGCCAGATTTCCCGGGCTCGATTTGGTATTGATCGAATCCGGAGGCGACAATCTCGCAGCGACTTTCTCGCCGGAGCTTGCCGATCTCACCATTTACGTGATCGACGTCGCGGCGGGCGACAAGATTCCCTCGAAAGGAGGGCCAGGCATCACCCGCTCGGACCTGCTAGTCATCAACAAGATTGATCTTGCGCCTCATGTCGGCGCCTCGCTGGAGAAGATGGACACCGATGCCAGGCGAATGCGCGGTGAGCGGCCGTTCGTCATGACGAACCTGAAGAAGAGCGAAGGCCTCGATCGCATTATCCGCTTCATCGAGACCAAGGGCGGTCTCAGCCCGAAGGCTTGAGAGGCGCGGCAGACCGAGCGCGCCCGGTCGTTAACACTTGTGGCAGCCGCCCAGCGCTCGGAAAAGGCGGGGTTTTCTGCGAAGCTTGAGGAACAAAATCCCTCGGCCGCAGTTAGTGCTCTTCGGCGCAAGCATCACGCTTCGTTATGCCTGTCCTTCGTTTCGCATTCGCGCCCGTCACAGTTGCCTATCGATGATTGCTATCCCACTATGCTGAAAGGTCGTATGTCATTGCGTCGCGGTTTGTGGCCACGCCGGCCGTCGCCCATGATTGTTCAGTTTCGTGCCATGATTGAGTGAGCGAGTGGTTCGGCTGGGTCTTATCACCGGTTTTATCGCCCTTATCGGAGTGCTGCTCTCCGGCCTTGCGGCGTATCGCGTCCACGACCAGGAATTGACCGTCGAAGGCATCGCACTGGCGCGAGCGATCGACGTCAACGCGAGCCTTGTGCAGGACCGGCTGACCGAGCGTGAACTGCTTGCGCGCGTTGCGTCCGGCCTGTTCCGATCACCCTCCGTTGTCAAGGCCAACGTGCTGCAGCCGCTGCGATCCTCAATCTATGCCTTCAAGACCGATTTCGTGCTCGCCGGCTGGGTCGCGCGATTGCGCCCGGACGAGTTGGAAGCCGCACGCGCCCAGCTTGCGAGCGCGGGGTTTCCGAACCCGACCATCCGAAGTTTTGACGATGTGCCGCTGGACGCAGCCGCCATTACCGGTCCGGTCGAGATACTGATGGATGTCGAACCGCGCAGCGACCAGACCAAGGATCTTGTCGGCCGCAGCCTGGGCCAGCACCCGATCCTGGGACCGATGCTGATGCAAGCCATGACAGAGATGAAATCGGTCGCGTCTAATCCGATGCCGCTGCTTCGTCCCGACGAGCTGGTCGGTGTCGTACTCGCCGCACCGGTGCTGCAGGAAGGCGAGGCTCAACCGGTCGGCTTTGTGACGTTCTCGTACGAATTGGCGCCCTTGATGCTGGCCAACGACGATCTGTCCCTGTTTTCTGTGGCGCTCAAGGATCCGGCTAACGAAAATGACGAGCTGGTCGCCAATGATCGAGGTCTCGTGATTTCGAGAACGGCCAACCCGCAGGCCGCAGCATCTGCGGTCACCAGAACGGTGGCATTCGGAGGGCGTGACTGGTCGCTCACCTACTACGCCAAGACCAATGCCATGATGCGCGCCCGGCAGACCGCCGCGATCGTGGCGGCGATCGGGTTGGCATTGACGGCGATCGTTTGCGGCCTGTTCGGCTATGTCGCCTACAACAACCTGCGACTGAGCCGCGAAATCCAGGCGCGGATCGGCTTCGAGCGGCGCCTCACCGCGGTGATCGACGAACTCAACCACCGCGTCAAGAACATCCTCGCGGTGATCCAGTCGATCATCACGCGCACGCTGCGCCACGGCTCGGATATCGACGTCGCGCGCGAGCTTTTGATCGGCCGGATCCACGCCATGTCGAATGTCGTGTCGCTGCTCAGCGAAAGCCAGTGGCAGGGTGTGAAACTGAAGGGCCTGTTCGAATCGCGTGCGATTCCGCACGCCGACCGGATCGCGATCAGCGGCCCCGATATCACCGTCAGCGCGAGGGCGGCGCAGTCGCTGTCGCTGCTGTTTTTCGAGCTCGCCTCGCATTCCGACGAGGGGCTGTCGCTGGTCGGCAAGCACCCGCACATCGTCGCGCATTGGGAAGTCGACGGAGACGAGGCTGATGCAATCTTCCTGTTTCGCTGGGAAGAGTTCAACACCAGCGCGGCGACCCGCCGCGCCGACAGCGATTTCGGCGTCATCCTGCTCGACCGCGTCGCGCCGGAGGCACTCGGCGGAACATCGAAGCGGTACTTTACCGATGTGAGCTACGTGTACGAACTCACCGCTCCCATGGACACTGTTGTCGACATGTCGGAGAGAGACCGCACGGAGCAGTTTTCGGCGCCGCCCAAGCCGGTGCGTTGAGCGTTTGCGCCGGATTGAAACTTAGCCGCTGCCGCCGATCACCGCGCGGACGGTTTCGTCAGGCCCAAAGTCCTCGGCGCCATCGACGTAGAGCAGCGCCGAGAGCTTCGATCGGGCCCGGTTGACGCGGCTCTTGATGGTGCCGACCGCGCAGCCGCAAATCGCCGCGGCGTCTTCATAGGAGAAGCCGGAAGCGCCCACCAGGATCAACGCTTCACGCTGATCCTGCGGAAGCTTGTCGAGCGCCGCACGAAACTCCTCGAACTCCAGATGCGCACCCTGCGCCGGCTGCGTCTTCAAGGTCTTGGCATAGCTGCCGTCGGCATCCTCTACCTCGCGCCGCCGCTTGCGATAATCGGAGCGAAACAGGTTGCGCAAGATGGTGAAGAGCCAAGCCGGAAGATTTGAGCCGGGCAGGAACGAGTCGATATTGGCCAACGCGCGCAGGAGAGTCTCCTGCACCAGATCGTCGGCGCGGTCGCCATTGCCCGAAAGCGAGATCGCGAATGCGCGCAGACTTGGCACCGCCGCCAGGATGTCGTCACGAAGCGAGTCTGTGAGAGGCATTCAGTCCCTCCCATTGTTTTTGATTGTTTCGTCGCCTGTGTTTTCCACTTGGGGATTCAGTGGGGGAACATCAAGCTTCCGGACCAGGTCAACGAAACGTTCCGGTACTCCCTGGCGGACAATATCGTCGTACATAGCGCGCAGCTGGTGACCTATTCTGGACTGGATCTCGGCATTCAGGCCGCCCTGCTTTTTTGCTTCTCTCATGTCCTGTCCCCGAGCGTTAAGCCCCGCATTTCCTCGAGTGTTAAGCTTTTGTATTTTCACGATTAATCCTCGAAATTGCCATGCGCCAGCTACCTCTGTGTAACGCCTAATTCAAAGCGAGACGAAAAGTTCCAAAAACATTTGGAACTTTTGCCACCCCAAAGCGTAATTCACCCACTTCGGGGGATGAGCGGGTCTGCCCCCCGTCGAAAAGTCTGGACCCAAACCAAAGATGGAGTGGGGATGTCCCGATCACAGGTCGTTGCCGAACATTTACCGCTGCTGCGTCGTTATGCCCGTGCGTTGACCGGAACACAGGCGTCGGGCGACGCCTATGTCGGGGCCATGCTGGAAGCCCTGCTTCAGGATCCATCCCTGCTCGACGAACGTTACGGGCCGCGTGCCGGGCTGTTTCGGCTTTTTACCCAGATCTGGAATTCGGTCTCGATCAACGACGACCCCGACATTGCGACCTTACCGATGCCGCCGGAGCGACGGCTTTCGAATATCACCCCGATGCCGCGCCAGGCGTTTTTGCTGCTCTCGCTGGAAGGTTTTTCCGAAGAGGAAGTGGCGTTCATTCTCGGCAGCGATGTCGACGAGACCCGCAAGCTCGCCGATGCCGCCGGGCGCGAGATGGCGGCGGAAATCGCCACCGACGTGCTTATCATCGAGGACGAGACTTTCATTGCGATGGATCTCGAGAGCCTCGTGAGGAATCTCGGCCATCACGTGATTGGTGTTGCCCGCACGCATGCTGATGCCGTGGCGCTTGCCAAGAACAAGAAGCCCGGCCTCATTCTGGCAGATATCCAACTCGCCGACGGCTCTTCGGGCCTCGACGCCGTCAACGAATTGTTGCGGAGTTTCGAGGTGCCGGTGGTGTTCATCACCGCCTATCCCGAACGTTTCCTTACCGGCGAGCGCCCCGAGCCGGCGTTCCTGATTTCGAAACCGTTCCAGCCCGCGATGGTCTCCGCGGTCGCGAGCCAGGCACTGTTCTTCCAGCGCAACTCGCGCAACCGCACGCCGAGGGTTGCCTGAGGCGGGGTTGCTTGAGAGAGAAGGCGCAGGCGTACCGCGTGATGGCGGTGGCAAATGCCGGACGCGAAAGGCGCGCGGTCCGGCATTTTGCTTTACAGCAACGCACGTCATTCCGGGGCGATGCCGACAGGTCCGGCTTGCGCCGGCCCGATGACAGGCTCTGCGGCGAACTTTGATGTGCACGTACATCTGAGAATTTCGAGATTCCCCGATGCGCGTTTGCGCATCTGAGGTCTGGTGCTGGCGCACCATCCGGAAATGACCGTCATCGTTTGGATTATTTCGGCGCATCCGCCGATGGATTGAACAACCTCTCGCCGTTCACCCGGTAGGCCCCGATCGCCTCCTGTCCTTCCCGCGATACCAGCCAGTCCGCAAAGATCTTTGCCGGTCCGAGCTTTGCGCTTGCGTGTTTTTGCGGGTTGAGCTCGATCACGTCGTAGCGGTTGATCAGGCGCGGATCGCCTTCGACCGCGATCAGCAGCGATCCCTTGTTGGCGAAACTGAGCCACGTGCCGCGGTCGGTCAGCGTGTAGGCGTCGATCGCGCTCGCGGCATTGAGCGCCTGACCCATGCCGCCGCCGATGTCGCGGTACCACTTCTCGCCTGCGCCCGGTGCAAGGCCTGCGCTTTTCCAGAGCCGCCGCTCGGCGGTGTTGGTGCCGCTGTTGTCGCCTCGCGACACGAAGGAAGCTTTCGCCGCCGCAATGGCTTTCAGCGCGGCGACGCTGTCGCTGGTGCCGCGTACATGCGCGGGATCGGCGCTCGGGCCGACAATGATGAAATCGTTCCAGGCGATCTGCCGCCGTTTGCCACCGTGGCCTTCGTCCATGAATGCCGCCTCGGCCTCCGGATCGTGCACCAGCAACAGATCGGCATCGCCGCGCCGCGCGGTGTCGAGCGCCTTGCCCGTTCCCTGCGCGACGACATGGACCGGTATCCCGGTTTTCGCGGTGAAGGGGGGAATGATGTGGGCAAGCAGCCCGGAATTCTCGACCGACGTGGTGGAGGCAAGAACGATCGATTCCGCCACGGCTGGACCGGAGTGGATGGCTGCAAGCAGACCAGCCAGCACCACCAGGGAACGGATGTTGATCATGTTTCGTCGCTTCCCGCGGTTCGCGCCCCTCTGGCCAGCGCAAAGACCGTTGCGCTGATTGAAATGCTGATCCCGATCAGCACCGCACCAAGCGCAAGCGCCAACGGGAGCTCGCCCTGGCTCGTCTGAAGCGCAATGGCCGTGGTCATGGTTCTGGTTAGCCCGCGAATGTTGCCGCCGACAAGGATCACCGCGCCAACCTCCGAAATGGTCCGGCCGAACCCCGCCAGCAGGGCGGTGAGCAGGTCGGCGCGGACAATGCGCAGGATCTGCGGGACGGCTTGCAGCCCCGTCGCCCCGTCGCTGATCAGCTCGTCGCCATAACGCGCCCAGGCCCGTTCGCTGGCACGATGAACCAGCGCGGTGATGATCGGAGCAGCCAGGATGGCCTGCGCGATCACCATCGCCGCCGGGGTGTAGAGCAATTGAAGGAAGCCGAGCGGTCCAGATCGCGACAATGCAAGGTACAGAACCAATCCGACCACCACAGGCGGCAGGCCGAAAAACGCGTTGGCCAGGACGATGAGCAGCCGCCGTCCCGGGAAAAAAAAGACTGCAAGCGCCGCGCCCAGCGGAAGCCCGATCGCCGCCGCGATCGCCGTGGCTGCGAGGCTGACACCGATCGAAAGTCCGACTATCCCGAGGAAATCGCCCAAGGTCCCCCACCCCCAACTTGCGGGGCTGTTGCTGCATGCGGATCAATGGCTGTCAATCGCACGGCTGACCGCCGCGGGTGGATCGATCCGAGCGGGGCCGCTATTTATGATTGGAATCAACCGGATAAGAGAAAAGGAAAAAAGCAGGGCGCGGCTGGCATCACCACAGCCGCGCCCTACATCGCCGGTCAATGGGGCAGGGGGGGATAACCGGCTGCCGAGATGACTCGCTGACCCCCAGGGTTGTTCCTGTTCGTCCAAAAAAATTCGCACACGGTTAAGTGATTACCGCCGGCCCGAACCCTTGTTGTTCCCCCCGCGTTTGATTTGCCGATCGCCGAATGAACCGGCGGCGGGGTTGGCGGACAAATAAGAGATGTCGAAGCTCATCACAGGCATATTTGGCGCGCTGGCGCTCTCGCTGTCATTCGGGGCGGCGCAGTTTGCGCTCGGCCGTGACCTCCCCGAAACGGCACCAGCGCCCGCGGGCGGAATCAACCGCGCCGCCAAAGCCGACCGGATTGCCGGCGCTGCGGGATCCGCGGCGCAGACGCGGACGATAGCGCTTCGCCTGGATGCCTTCTCTGATACCTCTTTCCTGGTCCGCGTGCCCCTCGCCAAGGCGCCCGAAAGCCCGTCGGTGCCGCCTAAGGCCAAGCCCGCCGGCCGCCGGCCGATGGTTGCCTGCGAACCGGTCGTCAGCCTACTGACTGAAGTCGCCAAGCTGCTTCAACCCGGTCGCTGCGTGACTTGATCTTCAGTTCCTGAAACTCACTCCGCCGGCGCTTCGTCGGACGAATGGTTGCGGCTGGCGAACAACCCCAGCGCCAACCCGCCGACCGCGACGAGCGGGATCAGCCTCTTCAATCCGACGGCCCGGATCACCTGGATGCCGGTGGCCACGACCATCGGATCGGTGAGCGCGGTGTGGAGCGTCGATTTCGCCGCTTCGGGCTGGCGTTCGCCGGCGCGATTCTTCAAGGACGCATAAAGCGCCGCGGCGATCAGGGCGACAATCAGGAAAATCCCCGCACCCGTCAGGCAGGCCTCGACCGGGCCATAGGTCTGAAGCACCGAGATGAAGGCCGCCGCGCACAGGAAAGCGATCATGATGAACAGGGCAATCGCCAGGATTGCCACGAGCGACGTCAACCGCAACGCGTTGCTGGTCTGCTCCTTCAAACCGTCGATCAAGCGCGCAAACATCCGGACGTCCCGATCAGAAATTCGTCAAAGCTCGACGCCCAGTTCTAGCGGCGCCATGTTATGCCGATCAGAAAGCCAAGGCCGAGCGCGACGCCGACGGTCGCCAGCGGACGTTCCGTGATCACGTCTTCCAGCGTTTCCTCGATCGACAGCGCCGCATCCTGTGCGGCATCCATGATCGCGTTGCCACGTTCCGAAATATCGTCGACCGCCGAATCCACATTGGCGCGCGCCTGGGCGTAACCGCGGCGCGCCTGTGTTCGCGCAGTGCCTGCAAAGGAGTTCAGCGCACCGGTGATCTGATCGGTGAGGGCAGCGATGTCGTTTTTCACGGCCGCGACATCCTTTTCAAGACGCTCATAGCTCGCTTTGTCTCTCAGGTTTCGCATTCCGATTTCGCTGTCTGTACTGGACATCAAGGACTCCCTGCATCGAAGTCAGGTTAAGGCACAAACGCCGGAGCCTGCGGGAAGTTCCTCAAACCGGACCCCGTAGCGGGTCGCCCAATATGCGGCACTAAGGCAGGTTCGGTTCGTTCGGCGACCACAGGTGATCCCGCAAGATCAGCGCCACGATCAGCAGTGGTGACGAGAGGAAGCCGCCCATCGGCCCCCAGAGCCAGGTCCAGAACGCAATCCCGATGAATACCGCGAGCGCATTGAGTTCGAGCCTGCGGCCGATGATGGCAGGCGTTACGAAATGGCCCTCCAGAAAGGTAAGCGCGGCAAAAGCCGCGGGCGCGATCAGGCCCGCGCCGATGGTCGGAAAGGCGAGCAGGCCGACAAGGAGCAGAATCACGAACATCGCCACCGGGCCGATGATCGGCAGAAAATTCAGGATCGCCGCAAGCGCACCCAAGCCTGCCGGATTCGGCATGCCGGCAAGCGCACAGATGATGCCGGTCGCCGCGCCTACGCCGAGGTTGATCGACGTAACCATCAGCAAATAGCCGCCGAGATGCTCCTCGATGGAATTGAGGATGCGCAAGGTACGTAGCCGCCACTCGTGTTTGGTGAAGGTCAGGATCAGCGCACGGCGCAGGTCGCGCCAGCTTGCGATGAACAGCACCAGCGTTGCGATGAACAGCAGAAATTCGGCAAAGGTCGGCGACAGGAATTCAAGCGCCGGCTGCACCCATTCGATCTTCGGCAACTGGAAGGGCGCGGTCGGAAATACGTTCGATCCGCCGAGCATGTTCTGAAGCTCCTGCCACAGCGCCAGCGGCCGGTCGAAGATATGCATCTTTTCCCTGAACCGGTCGGCGATCTCCGGAAGATGCGTGCTCCACTGCATGACGGGCGAAGAGATCAGGCTGACCAGAAACGTCACGCCTGCGCCGACCGAGGTCACGATCAGGACCGCCGACACCGCCCGCGGAATCCGATGACGTTCCAGCAAGCCCGCCGCCGGAGACAACATGGTGCCGACCACGAAGGCCGCGACCACCGGAAGGAAGAATGCCTTGGCGACGGAGAGGACGACGAAGACACAGATCACCAGCAGCGAGACCAGCGCGAAGGCAACCAGTTCGGTGCGGCGAATAAGGGGCGGCCGTTCGACTTCGCTGTCGGCCAGGGGATCGCCGACCGGCTCGCTCGGATGCGCACGTTCGTTGGGCAGGGCACGCAACGGGCTCTCCCCCGGTGTGAGGCGAACATGGACGATGAGCCGCGACGTGGCGCGACATGGGCTCCGTAACAGCTAACCCGCCAGATCGGCGAAGGGTTCCGCTACCGAAACCGACAACTTCACCTCGCCGGTATCGACATGCGCGATTCGCGGTCTGGAGAGTCGGAACTGTTCAGGGGTCGTGGCGCTTGTTGCGACAATCGAAAGGCGCGATGTGCGACGCGCGTCGAGTTGATGGCACAGCAAAAAAATGCAGACGCGCAAATGCATCGGGGTTGTGGTTCTGCGAAAGAGCGGCCGTATCTCCAGTCCTAGGCGCCTTGCGGCGACGTCGCGCGCGCCTTGTGGAACGACCTGCGGAGGCCGTGAACCTTTGGCTGCCTCGTCGTACCCAGAGACAAGAGCCGGAGAAGAGCATGCGATCAGGCAAGTTGGGATTTTGCGGGATGGCGATGTTGGCGGCGCTGGCGTTGACGTCACTGGCGCAGGCACAGGATTTTTTCGGGCTGTTCGGCGGTTTTGGATACCGGTCCCGACAGCCCATGACACCATTCGGATACCGGCCACTGCCGCCCATGACGCCACAGCCTTACTGGAGCGAAGGTCAAATGGGCGTTCCCGAAGGCGAGGTTCTGGTGCGGCCGCGTCGGGCCTATTCCTATTCGAGCGCCCCGCAGGCCTATTGCGTGCGCAGCTGCGACGGCCGCTATTTCCCGATCACGACATCCGGCAATCGGTCCAAGTCCGCAAGCTGCAGCAGCTTCTGTCCTGCAGCCGAGACCAAGGTGGTCTATGGCAGCAGCATCGATGATGCCGTGACGGAGGGTGGAAAGTCCTATTCCGAACTGCCGAACGCCTATCGCTACCGCGACGAGCTGGTGAAGGGCTGCACCTGCAACGGCAAGAACCCGACCGGACTTGCGCAGATCAAGATCGAGGACGATCCAACGCTGCGCAGAGGCGACATCGTCGCCAGCAGCAGCGGATTGATGATCGCCGGCCGTGGCGCGGATCGGCGCGGCGCCTCACTCAATCTGTTGCCCGCTCCGCGCTCCATACGCTCACATTATCGGCGCGTGCCAATCGTCGCGGCTCAATAGGGGCCTTGAACGGTGAAACGATCGAACACGAGGACACCGGAAAAGGCCGGTCCACTTAGCCAAAAACGGTAAATTTCAAGCAGCGACCCTGTCGTCGTCCATTTCCGAGGTTGCGCGAGGCATTGATTTCCCGGATGTTTTGGTTTGTTCCGCAAATGGAACCAGCACGCCCCTGGCGCGTTGACCAAAACCTCACCCTCTCTCTTGGCATGTATCGGGGAAAAACAATGCTTATAGGTGCACTGGTCACCTTTCTTGTCGTTATTCTCATTCTCTATTTGATTAATCTGTTGCCGCTCGACGGACGTGCCAAGCAGATCGTGCGCGTCATCGTGATCATCCTCGGCGTGCTTTCGCTGCTCAAATATATCGCGGTGTTTTGAACGACGCCTTCGAAGCTGCGGTCGCCGCGCTCGGCGCCGCCGGATGAAGCATCTCAATGCCTTCACCTTTTCTGGTCGATGAATCGCAAAAAAGCCCCGACGAAAGATCGGGGCTTTTTATTTATGCGCGTGGCGCCAGGCGCCGATCACTTCAACGTCTTGAACCAGTCATCCACGTCTCTTTGAACCTGATCCTTGGCGAAGCCGTAGCGCTGCTGCAGCTTGCCTTCGAGCTGCTCGCGGCGGCCCTCGATAACGTTGAGGTCGTCATCGGTGAGCTTGCCCCATTTTTCCTTCGCGGAGCCCTTGAATTGCTTCCAGTTACCTTCGATGCGGTTCCAATCCATCGCCGTCTCTCCTGATTTATCGAGATGACGAAATTAACAATTGCAAGGTCCGATCGTTCCAGAAACGTCCGGCGATCAGCCCGCCGCCTTGGCCTCGCGGCGTCGCGCGGTGAGAATGTATTCGGTGTAGCCATTCGGCTGCTCGCGTCCCTTGAAGATCAGGTCGCTGGCCGCCTGGAAGGCGACGCCGTCGAAACCGGGCGCCATCGGCCGGTACAGGGGATCGCTTTTGTTCTGGCCATCGACCACCACCGCCATCCGCTTGAGCGATTCCATTACCTGCTCCCTGGTGATGACGCCTTGATGCAGCCAGTTCGCCAGATGCTGGCTCGAGATGCGCAAGGTGGCGCGGTCTTCCATCAAGCCGACGTCGTGAATGTCGGGCACCTTGGAGCAGCCGACGCCCTGATCGATCCAGCGCACGACATAACCGAGAATGCCCTGGCAATTGTTGTCGATCTCCTGCCGCACATCGTCGGGCGCCCAGTTGGATTGCGAGACAGGAATGGTGAGGATGTCGGCAAGTTTTGCGCGCGGGCCGCCCTTGGCAAGTTCCTGTTGCCGCGCCAGCACGTTGACCTGGTGATAATGCAGCGCGTGCAGCGTCGCCGCGGTCGGCGATGGCACCCACGCCGTGGTCGCGCCGGCTTGCGGATGCGCGATCTTCTGCGCCAGCATGTCCGCCATCTTGTCGGGCGCGGCCCACATGCCCTTGCCGATCTGGGCATGCCCGGGCAGGCCGTCGATCAGGCCGATATCGACGTTCGAATCCTCGTAAGCCTTGATCCAGGGCTGTGCCTTCATGTCGTTCTTGCGGATCATGGGACCGGCTTCCATCGAGGTATGGATCTCGTCGCCGGTGCGGTCGAGGAAGCCGGTGTTGATGAACACGACGCGCTTCGAGGCTTGCTGGATGCAGGCCTTGAGGTTCACCGTGGTGCGGCGCTCCTCGTCCATGATGCCGACCTTGAGCGTATTTTGGGGCAGCGACAGCATCTTCTCGACCCGATCGAACAAGGTGCAGGTCAGCGCGACCTCGTCGGGGCCATGCATCTTCGGTTTGACGATATAGACCGAGCCGGTGCGGCTGTTGCGCACGGTCGAGTTGCCTTTCAGGTCGTGGATCGAGAGCAGGCCGGTGACCGCGGCATCCAGCATGCCTTCCGGAATCTCCTTGCCTGTGGAATCGAGCACGGCGTCGGTGAACATGTGGTGGCCGACATTGCGGATCAGCAACAGGCTGCGGCCGTGCAGTTTGACTTGCTCGCCGCCAGGTGCCGTGTAGACGCGGTCGGCGTTGAGCGCGCGCTTGAGCGTCTTGCCGCCCTTCTCGAAATCGGCCGACAGAGAGCCGTTCATCAGGCCGAGCGTGTTGCGATAGACCAGCACCTTGTCTTCGGCATCGACGGTGGCGACGCTGTCTTCCATGTCGAGGATCGTGCTGACCGCGGCCTCCAGGATGATGTCGGCGACACCGGCGGGATCGCCCTTGCCGATCATGTGATTGCGGTCGATGTCGATCTCGATATGCAGGTCGTTGTTGACGAGTAGAAATGCCGAAGGCGCCGCCGCTTGGCCGCGATAACCCGAAAATTGCCTGCCCGATTTCAGCGTCGTGGCAGCGCCGTCCTTCAGCTTGATTGCAAGCTTGCCGCCGGCGACGCCGTAGGAAACCACGTCGACATGACTGCCGCTCGCCAGCGGAACGGCGGAATCAAGAAAGTTCTTGGCTTTGGCGACCACCTTGTCGCCGCGCGCCTTGTTGAAGCCCCTGCCGCTTTCGCTTCCGTCGTGCGGTATCGCATCCGTGCCGTAGAAGGCATCGTAAAGACTGCCCCAGCGCGCGTTCGCCGCGTTGAGGGCGTAGCGTGCGTTGGTGAGGGGAACGACGAGTTGCGGTCCGCAAATCTTGCCGATCTCTTCGTCGACGTTGGCGGTCTCGACCTTTTGCGTTGCGGGCTCAGGCAGGAGATAGCCGATCTCCTTCAGAAAAGCCGTATAGGCATTGAGATCGATCGGTTTGCCCTTGTTGGCGCGATGCCAGGCGTCGATCTTTGCCTGCAGGCCGTCGCGGAAAGCCAGCAGCTCGCGATTTTTCGGCGCCAGATCGCGGACGATGGCGGCAAGCCCCGCCCAGAACGCGTCCGGTGTGATTCCGGTTTTGGGGGACGCTTCCTTTGCGATGAAATCGAACAGGACGGGGGCAATCTTCAATCCGTGGGCGTCGATATGATTCATGATGAATTTTTCTCACAAGAAACCGCGCTCGCGCGCGGTCTTCAGTGGATTTCAAAGGAAAAAAAGCGCCAAAGGGGCGCCGAGTTCCGGCGCCTTTTAGCGCCAAAGCGGGCTTCAAGAAAAGCCCTTCCTTTGCCTATTCGAGCGGCCGAAAAATGCTCAAATATTGGCAGCGAGATCAACTACTTCGTCGAACAGCACGCCGGTCCTGGTTAACATGCGCTCGATCTCGTCGGCAGCTTCGGCAACCGAGCGCGTCGAGGTATCGAGCGAAAGCTCGCTTGCCTCAGGTGGCTGGTAATCGTTACCGATCCCGGTGAAGGAGGCGAGCGTGCCGGCGCGCGCCTTGGCGTAGTGGCCCTTAGGATCGCGGCTTTCGCAGACTTCGGCCGGCGTCGAGAGGTAAATCTCGCGGAACGCGGTCTCTGCAATGCGGCGCGCCGTGGCGCGGTCTTCACGCGAGGGCGATACCGCCGCGACGATCGCGACGTGGCCGTTGCGCGCCAGATGGGTGGCGACTTCGGCGAGCCGGCGGATATTCTCGCTGCGATCCTTTTCCGAGAAACCGAGATCGCCGTTGAGTCCGGCGCGCAGCGTGTCCCCGTCGAGCAGGATCGGCGAACCGCCCTTGCCGAACAGGCGCCGTTCCAACGCACGCGCCAGCGTCGATTTTCCGGAAGCGGGCAGGCCGGTCAGCCAGACCACCGCGCCGTTGTGGCGATAGCGTGCCGAGCGCTCGTCGGGTCGCAGCGCCGATTCCACCGGCACGATGTCGATGGGAACTGCGCGCTGCCCGGCATCGACCGAGAGCACCAGTCCGCCCCCGGCAATGCGGCCGTTGACTTCGATCACCAGCCGTCCCGTGCGCGGATTGTCGGTGTAGGGATCAACGGCGATCGGCTGCGCCAGTGAAATATCGATCTCGCCAACATGGTTGCGTGCGATCGATTTGTTCTCGACGCTCGACAACTCGCCGGGATCGACGGCTTTCTCGACCGCAACCACCGTGGCGCGGCTTTCGCGCGTGCCGAGCCTTGCCAGGATTTGCGCACCTTTGGTGAGTTCCTTGTCGTGCAGCCAGAAGATACGGGCGCGCAGCCGCCGCGTGTCGCGCGGGCTCGAGCCGACATGGGAGATGACGTCGCCGCGTTCGAGGAACAGTTCGCGGTCGAGCGTGATGCCGACGGAGCGACCCGCGGTCTGGGCGCCCTTGACCGGCGTCGCCGGCCAGCCTTCGACGCTTTTGATGCGCGCGATTTTTCCGGCGGGCATGATGACGATCTCGTCGCCGGCAGACAGGCTGCCGGACTCGATGCGTCCGGCAACGATGCGGCGATCGTCGAACTTATAGATCGCCTGCACCGGCAGCCGCAGTGCAAGCTGCTCCAGCGGCCGCGCCGGCTCCAGCGCGTCGATCGCCTCGACAACTGTCGGGCCGGAGTACCAGCCGCTTCGCGGTGTGCGCTGCGCAATGCCATCGCCGTCGCGGGCCGAAATCGGAATCACCGCCGCGGGCGTGACACCAAGACTTTCGAGATGCGTGGTGATCTCGTCACGTATTTCGGCATAGCGCTCCGCGCTGAAGTCGACCCGGTCCATCTTGTTGACGACCACCGCGACCTGTTTGACGCCCAGAAGATGCAGCAGATAACCGTGGCGGCGGGTCTGGTCGCGCACGCCTTCCAGCGCGTCGATGATCAGAACGGCGCCGTCGGCCTGCGAAGCGCCGGTGATCATGTTGCGCAGGAATTCGGCATGTCCCGGCGCGTCGATCAGCACGACGTCGCGCGAGCCGGTGCGGAAGCGGATCTGCGTGGTGTCGATGGTAATGCCCTGGTCGCGCTCGGTCTGAAGCGCATCGAGCAGGAACGACCATTCGAACGGCATGCCGCGCCGTGCACTGACGGCTTTGAGCATTTCAAGCTTGCCTTCCGGCAGGCTCCCGGTCTCGTGGAGGAGCCGGCCGACCAGGGTCGATTTGCCGTGATCGACATGACCGACGATGACGATGCGCAGTTGTGCGCGCGTCGTGCCATTCGGAGTTGCCGATAGCGGGGTGGAGACGATCATGTTCATGGCAGCGCTCACACCCGTTCTGCGTCAGAGATAACCGGCGACGCGCAGCCGCTCGAAGGCATCTTCGGTCTCGTGATCCAGCGCACGGCCAGCGCGTTCCGGCACCCTGGTGCGTTCGAGTTCGAGAAGAATTTCCTCGATGCTCGACGCCTCGGACGCCACGGGAAAAGTGATGTCGGCATCGCCAAGCGAGCGATAACGCTTGCCGTTATTGGCCAGATAAAGCGGAATGATCGGAATGTTCTCGCGCCTGGTGTAGGCCCAGATGTCGGCTTCGGTCCAATGCAGGATCGGATGCACGCGCAGATGGGCGCCCGGCGGCGGCGAGGCGTTGAACTGATCCCAGAATTCCGCAGGCTGGTCGCGCACGTCCCATCCGCCTTCGGCGCCGCGCGGCGAGAACACCCGTTCCTTGGCGCGGGTGGCTTCTTCGTCGCGGCGAATGCCGGCGATCAGCCCGTCGAAGCCATACTTGGCGAGCGCAAGCTTCAATCCTTCGGTCTTGCGCGCGGCCGAGCGCGCGGCCGGCGGCAAGGTCGGATCGACGCTGTCGATCGGCGGGCAGGGCTCGATCTTCAGATCAAGCTCCCATTGCTTGCCGTAATGATCGCGAAACGCATACATCTCCGGAAATTTCTTGCCGGTGTCGACGTGCAAGGCGGGGAATGGCACGCGGCCGAAGAAGGCCTTGCGCGCCAGCCAGATCATCACGTTGGAATCCTTGCCGAGCGACCACAACAGCGCGAGCTTCTTCAGCCGCGCGAACGCTTCGCGAAAAATGTAGATGCTCTGTGCTTCCAGCGCGTCCAGGTGGTCCATCGAGGGCGCGCGTTCGCGCCCGTCCGTTGAACTTTGCGTGAGCAGCGATGGTTCGAGCGCAAAGGCGTGATCGAGCCGGTCGGCTGCATGATTGTGGTCGAGAAGATGCATCTACCGGCCCTTGGCCCTGAGAGGTGAAAATTCTATAGTTGCACTGCAATAGAGAAGAAATAATTTTCTATTTGCAGGGCTTGAACGAGACATAAATAGAAAATAATTTCCGTCAACCCCGTACATCGGGGGAAGCGAGTATCGCATGCGATTCCTGCCGGTATTTCTTGATCTGCAAAGCGGCGTGGTGCTGCTCGTCGGTTCTGGCGATCCGGCGCGTGCGAAATTGCGACTTTTGATCTCAGCCGGCGCGCGGGTTCGCTGGTACGCGAGCGATGGCAATCACGATCTCGGCGGTATCAGCGCGGCCGACGCCGCAGGCATCGAGCCCGCCGCGGGCGATCCATTGACCGCCGATCTCTCCGGAGTGATCGCGGTGTTTTGTGCAGGCGCCGGGGGGACCGGACCGGCGATGTCGGCGCGCGCAAGGGCGCTCGGCCTTCCGGTGAATGTCATGGACGATCTTGCGCATTCGACCTTCATTTTTCCCGCCATCGTTGATCGCGGCGATGTCGTGGTCGCCATCGGCACCGGAGGCGCGTCGCCGGTCGTGGCGCGCCGGGTGCGCGAGCGCATCGAAGCGATGCTTCCCGCGCGCATCGGCGAGCTGGCGCGCTTCATCGGCCGCTGGCGCAAGGCCATCCATGCGCGGATTCCCGAATTTTCCCTGCGCCGCCGTTTCTGGGAGCGCGTCATCGACGGTCCGATCGGCGAACTGGTTCTTGCCGGGCGCAGTGAAGAAGCCGAAGCCGAGCTGGGTAACATTCGTGATCCTCACCTGTTTGCCGGCGCGCTGCCGTCGGGTCGCGCCGAAGGCGGCGTAACACTGGTCGGCGCCGGCCCAGGGGATCCGGACCTGCTCACGGTCAAGGCGCTGCGCGCGCTGCAGGACGCAGATATTGTTTTCTACGACGAGCTGGTAGCGGGCGAAATTCTCGATCGCGCGCGGCGCGATGCGGCGCGCGTGCCGGTCGGCCGCCGCGTCGGCAAGCCCGGTATCGGGCAGCAGGCGATCAACCGTCTGTTGATCGAAGCTGCGAAATCAGGGCAACGCGTGGTACGGCTCAAGGGCGGCGATCCCTTTGTTTTCGGCCGCGGCGGCGAAGAAGTCGAAGCGCTTCGGCAGGCGAATGTTGTCTATTCCGTCGTTCCCGGAATCACCGCCGGCTTCGGCGCTGCCGCACAATTCGAAGTGCCGCTGACGTTCCGCAACGAGGCTCTGCGCATCACCTTTCTGACCGCGCACAAGGCGCGCGATGCACAAGCCGTCGACTGGTCGACCCTGACCGATACGAAGATGACGATCGTGGTCTACATGGGCATGACCGCGGCGCCCTCTGTGCAGGCTGGGCTGGTTGCTGCCGGACGCTCGCCGCAAACTCCTGTCGGCGTATTCGCCCGCGTCACCCGCGCCGATGCGCAGGCCGTCGTTGGCACGCTCGATCAATTGCCGGATCTCGTCGCCCGCATCGACGGCGGTCCCGCCATCCTCATCATCGGCGATGTGGTCGCGCATTCAGCGCCCGCGCGCCATCTGGAACTCACCCAACTCGCCTCTTACTTTCAGGTCGCCGCCGAATGACATCTCCGCTCGAGCAAAAGATCAGGATCACTGGTCCATCCATCGTCACCGCGAACCGTACCTTCGACGGTGCGGTGATCTATCGCAACGCTTCGCAGGGCTGGTCTACCGATCTCTCGGAAGCTGCGATCGTGCGCACCGTTGCCGAGGCGCGCGCGCTTCTGGCCGAATCGGTTGCCGACGATATCGGCGCGGTCGGCGCCTATATCGCACCGGTCGACATCAACGACGGCGGCAACGTCAAGCCCGGCAATCTCCGCGAACTGATCCGGCAGCGCGGTGTCACCATCGAACTTCCGCTTTCCGCGTGAGGCCCTCTTCTCATGTACGCTTACGACGAACTCGACCGCACCCTCCTCAACGAACGCGTTGAGGAATTTCGCGACCAGGTGAAGCGGCGCCTGTCGGGCGAGCTCACCGAAGACGAATTCAAGATGCTGCGGCTGCAAAACGGCGTTTACCTGCAACTGCACGCCTACATGTTCCGCGTCGCGATCCCCTACGGCACACTTTCCTCGCGGCAATTGCGGCGACTGGCGCATGTGGCGCGGCGCTACGACCGTGGCTACGGGCATTTCACCACGCGCCAGAACATCCAGTTCAACTGGATCAAGCTTGCCGAGTTGCCGGATGCGCTGGCCGCTCTCGCCGAAGTCGGCATCCACTCCATGCAGACGTCGGGCAACAACACGCGCAACGTCACCTCCGATCAGTGGGCAGGCGTTGCGCCCGGCGAGATCGAGGATCCGCGCATCTGGTCGGAACTGTTGCGGCAATACACGACGCTGCATCCGGAATTCTCGTTCCTGCCGCGCAAGTTCAAATTCGCCATCACGGCCTCCGCGCATGACCGCGCCGCGATCAAGGTTCACGACATCGGCCTGCGCCTGCACAAGAATGCGCAAGGCGAGACCGGTTTCGAAGTACTGGTCGGCGGCGGCTTGGGCCGTACGCCCTTCATCGCCAAGACCATCAAGCCGTTCGTGCACGGCCGCGATCTGTTGAGCTACGTCGAGGCGATCCTGCGCGTCTACAACCAGTACGGCCGTCGCGACAACATCTACAAGGCGCGGATCAAGATCCTTGTGCACGAGCTCGGCGTCGAGAAATTCGCAGCCGAAGTCGAGGAGGAATGGCGGGCGATGGGCGACAGCGCCCTGACGCTGGACGATGCCGTGATCGAGGAAGTGCGCTCGCGCTTTTCCTACCCGATTTACGAAAAGCTGCCGCATATGCCCGAAGAGCTGAAGAAGGCGGCGCACGATCCCGTCTTCGAACGATGGCGCCGGAATTCGGTATTCACCCATAAGGTCCAGGGCTATGCCATCGTCACCCTGTCGCTTAAGCCGGTGGGCGGACCGCCGGGCGATGCGACTGCGGACCAGATGGATGCGATTGCGGACCTCGCCGATAAATACTCCTTCGGTGAAATTCGCGTGGGACACGAGCAGAACCTCGCGCTGCCGCACGTTGCCAAGCGCGACCTGCCGGCGCTCTTCAAGGCGCTCGACCGAATCGGGGTGGCGACGCCGAACGTGAACCTGATCTCCGACATCATCGCCTGTCCCGGACTGGACTATTGTTCGCTCGCCAATGCGCGATCGATTCCGATTGCACAGGAATTGACCCGGCGCTTTGCCAATCCCGAGACCGCCGAGCTGATCGGCCGGCTGCACATCAATATTTCCGGCTGCATCAATGCCTGCGGCCATCATCACGTCGGTCACATCGGCATTCTCGGCGTCGAGAAGAACGGCGAGGAATTCTATCAGATCACGATCGGCGGCCGTGCCGATGAAAATGCCGAGCTCGGCGTCCTGATCGGACCCGCCGTGCCGTTCGGCGAAGTCGCCGACGTGGTCGAGGACATTGTCGAAGCCTATCTGGCGCTGCGCGAACGCCCTGACGAGCTTTTCGTCGATACGGTGAAGCGGCTCGGCGTCGAACCATTCAGGGAGCGGGTCTATGCCACTCGTTAAGAACGGAAAGATCGCCGCCGACATCTTCGTCCACGTCCCGGACGGCGCCGAACTACCGGGCGATGGCGCGCTTCTGGTTTCGGCGGCGCGGCTTCTGGAGGATCCGGAAGCGCTGTTGCGACGTCCGGGCAAGTTAGGCGTGATCTGGCCGAACAATCGCGACGTCGACGACCTCGTGCCATTCCTCGATCGCCTCGCGGCGGTCGCTCTGGTGTTTCCGACCTTCCGCGACGGGCGTGCCTACAGCCAGGCACGGCTGTTGCGCGAGCGTCACGGCTATGACGGCGAATTGCGCGCCACCGGCCAGGTGCTGCGCGACCAGTTCATGTTCATGCTGCGCGCCGGATTCGACGCGCTTGAAGCCAGAAAGCAGAGCGATGTGGAAGCCTTTGCGACAACCGCAAAGCGTTATTCGGTATTCTACCAGCCGACCGGCGACGGGCGCCTCACCGCGCTTAGCCGGCGCCTGCAGCAGCGCCACTCGGAGAGCGCCGGCCAGTGAGTGAAGTTGCCCGACCAGTCGTGGCGGAACGAAGCGCAGGCGAGGTTTTGCCGGCGGCGGCGGAGCTCGACAATGTGCTCCGAAACGCCGCGCCGGCGGAGGTGATCGAAGCAGCGTTGGGGATCGTCGGCCGCGAGCATCTCGCGCTCGTCTCTTCTTTCGGCACGGAATCTGCGGCGCTGCTCCAGTTGATGGCCGACGTCGATCCGGCGATCCCGGTGATCTTTCTTGACACCGGATGGCTGTTTGAGGAGACGCTCGCCTATCGCGACACGTTGGTCGCAATGCTTGGCTTGCGCGATGTTCGCTCGATCAAGCCGGATGAAGAGGCCTTGCGGCGGCAGGATCAAAATCGCGAATTGTGGTTCTCCGATCCCGACGCGTGCTGCCGTATCCGCAAGGTCGAACCGCTGAAACGCGCTCTTGCGCCGTTCAAAGCCTGGATCAACGGGCGCAAGCGCTTCCAGGGCGGCGTGCGCGTCGCCATTCCGGTGGTCGAGGACGACGGTATCCGGCTGAAATTCAATCCGTTCGCCAACGTCTCTCGCGAAGAGATTCAGGCGATCTACACCCAGGCCAAGCTGCCGCCGCATCCGCTTGCGGCGTCCGGATTCCTTTCGGTCGGTTGCATGCCGTGCACGACACGGACCTCGCCGGACGAGGATGCGCGCGCCGGCCGCTGGCGCGGCCGCGCCAAGACGGAATGCGGCATCCACACGACGAATTTGGCGTAAGCCGGATACGCCCGGCGCGTTGAGAGCCCGTCATTTTCGCGGTGGTGCGTTGGCACCAGCGCGGAAAGACGACGGAAATCTGGCGATCGTTCACCTTTCAGCCACGGTTGGCATGCAACAAGCGCCTTTCGCGAGAGCGCTTCTCGGCAATCACGGTTTGTCCATTGCCTGGATCGCGCTCTAAACCTTTGAATGAGCGTGTGATCTTTTGGCCGGGCCGCCCGGCATCCTGGCGGATCAGGCGTGGGGGACCTCTGAATGACGCGCGCCCTGGTCGCGATCGTCGGACTGCTGGCGCTTGTCGGTTGCGCGTCCGATGCCCCGATCGAACAACCGAGCATGTATTTCAACATGGCCGAGGGCGCCAAGCTTGATTCCCAGGCCGCGGCGGCGATGATTTCGCTCTATCGCAAGAACAATGGCCTTGGCGCCGTGGTGATCGACCCCGAACTGATGAAGGTTGCGGAAGGACAGTCGCAGGTGATGGCAAGTCGCAACAAGCTCGACCACGACGCGAAGGCGCCGCTTCCGAAGCGTCTGCAGGCAGCCGGTTACCCCGCAACGCTGGCGGTAGAAAACGTATCTGCCGGCTATCACACCCTGGCCGAGGCATTTTCAGGATGGCGCGATTCTCCGCCGCACCGCGCCAACATGCTGCAAAACGACGTCACAAAAATGGGCATCGCGGCCAGCTATGCTCCGAATACCAAATACAAGGTTTTCTGGACCCTCATTCTCGCGTCGACCGAACCTCGCGATACGCCTGGCGTCAGGATCCCGTCCGCTCTCCTCGCCAATTGACGTCGTCGCTCACAGGGGTCACGCTGCATTCCTCAATCTCCGTGTGAAGGCATGATCAATCCGGCCGATCGATCGTCAGCAAGCACGCCCGCGAAGGCGCAGCGCGTGCTTGTCCTGCAAGGCGGCGGCGCCCTTGGGTCCTATCAGGCCGGCGCCTACCAGGCGCTTTGCCATTGCGGCTTTCAGCCTGAATGGATCGCCGGCATTTCGATCGGCGCCATCAACGCCGCCATCATCGCTGGCAACGAGCCGGCAAAGCGCGTCGACAGGCTGAAGGAATTCTGGACGACCGTCTCTGCTCCGATGACATGGGTTCCTATCCCGCGCGGCGACCGGGAACGTTCGGTGTTCAACGAAACCAGCGCCGCATTCATTGCCGCTTTCGGCGTGCCGGGCTTTTTTTCGCCGCGGGTCCCTCCGGCGCCGCTGTGGCCAAAGGGAAGCCCGCAATCCCAAAGTTATTACGACACCACACCGTTGCGGAAAACCCTGGAGCGTCTAGTCGATTTTGATCGCATCAACGATCTGGAGTGCCGGCTCAGTGTCGGCGCGGTGGGCGTGACCTCGGGCAATTTCCGCTATTTCGACAATGTCGAGTTCAACCGGCTCGGCAAGCGTATGGGTCCCGAGCACATCATGGCGTCAGGCGCGCTGCCGCCGGGCTTTCCCTCCATCGTCATCGACGGCGAGCATTATTGGGATGGCGGCGTCGCCTCCAACACGCCGCTCGATTATGTGCTGGACGCCGAAACCAAAAACGACCTCCTGATCTTCCAGGTCGATCTGTTCAGCGCCCGCGGACCGCTGCCGGAAACCATGCTCGAAGCCGCCGAGCGCGAGAAGGATATCCGCTTCTCCAGCCGCACGCGCATGACCACCGACAAGAATCGGCAGATCCACAACGCTCGCAAGGCGATTCGCGATCTGCTGGAGAAATTGCCCGATGGCCTGAAGGAGGAGCCCTCGGTCAACCTGTTGCGCGAAGCCAGCAAAGAGAACACCGTCACGGTGGTGCACCTGATCTACAAGAGCAAGAATTACGAGACAAATTCCAAGGACTACGATTTTTCCCATGTCGCTCTGGTCGAGCACTGGGAAGCTGGTATGCGCGACGTTCATCTGTCGATGCGTCACAAGGAATGGCTGCAACGGCCACAATCCGACGAAACCATGGTGAGCTACGATCTCATGGACGAAGAAAGCCCCGTCAAAAAGGAGTAAACAAAATGGGTATCCTGTCAGGCAAGACCGCGGTTGTAACCGGTTCGACCAGTGGCATCGGGCTCGCCTTTGCCCGCGCCTTTGCTAGCGCCGGCGCCAATGTCGTGATCAACGGCTTCGGTGCGCCGGCCGATATCGAGCGCGAGCGCTCCTCGATCGAAAGCGACTTCAAGGTCAAGGCGGTCCATTCGCCGGCCGACATGACCAAGCCTGCCGAGATCGCCGGCATGATCGCACTTGGCGAGAAGACCTTCGGCTCGGTGGATGTGCTCGTCAACAATGCCGGCATCCAGTTCGTCTCGCCGATCGAGGAATTTCCGATCGACAAATGGGACGCGATCATCGCGATCAATCTTTCGGCGGCGTTTCACGCCATCCGCGCCGCCGTGCCCGGCATGAAGAGGCGCGGATGGGGCCGCATCATCAACACGGCCTCGGCGCATTCGCTGGTGGCTTCGCCTTTCAAGGCGGCCTATGTCTCGGCCAAGCACGGCATCGCCGGCCTCACCAAGACGGTGGCGCTGGAGCTTGCGACCTTCAAGGTCACCTGCAACTGCATCAGCCCCGGCTATGTCTGGACGCCGCTGGTCGAGAAGCAGATTCCCGACACCATGAAGGCGCGGAACTTGACCAAGGAGCAGGTGATCCACGACGTGCTCCTGGAAGCGCAGCCGACCAAGGAGTTCGTCACCTCCGAGCAGGTTGCGGCGCTGGCGCTGTTTTTGTGCGGCGACGACGCAGCGCAGATCACCGGCGCCAATCTCTCGATCGATGGCGGCTGGACCGCGGAGTAGGCTACCCAGGAGAGTTCGGCCCGCAGGTGGCACGTGCCTGGCCATGGCGGGAAAGGTTCAATCGCCTTTCCCGAATGCCAGCATGTGTAGCCCCAGCCGCCGGCGCACGATCCAGAACAACACCACGGTTTCGAAAACGAGCGAGATCGACGTCGCCGCGGCCGCGCCATGGCCGCCAAAGCGCGGCACCATGAGAATGCAGAGCGCGACGTTCGTGACGAAGGCTGCCGCATAGGCCGCCGCGCATATATATTGCTGGCCGAGCATGTTGAGGAGCCGCTCGACCGGGCCGACCGCGGCGCGCACGAGAAGCCCGATCGCGGCGATGAACATCATGTCGTAGCCGATCACGAATTGCGGCCCGAACAGCCAGAGCAGCGGCTTGCCCAACGCCAGAAGCAGGATGGTCGCCGCGAGCGAGGGCCAGAACGTCAATTTGATCGCATGGGCGACGTAGGCCGAAAGCCGCGCCTTGTCTCCGAGTGCATGATATTCGGCAAAACGATGCGCCGTGGTCGCCGACATCGCGTAATGAATGAAAGACACCAGCGCCAGCGTCTTCACCACGGCGAAATAGACGCCGACCTCCTGCGAGGAACGAAACTGCTGCAGCACCAGCACGTCGGTGTAGGACAGAAGAAGATAAAAACCCTCAACCATCAGGATCGGCAGCGACACGGAAAGCCAGCCGCTGATATCATAGGCCTTTGGACCGGATTCAATGTCGGCGCCGAGGCGGCGGTTGAGCACCACCATTTGGCCGATCATGGCGATCCAGACCGCAGCCGCACTCGCGCCCATCGCGGCCGTTGCGCCGAGATTGAGGCCGAGCGCGAACATGCCGGCGGTGATGCCGATGACCAGCGACTGGCGGATAATGAATTGCGGCATCAGTCCGAGCCGCATCCAGTCATGCGAGCGCGCGATGCCGTCCTGGGTGTTGGCGACCACGAACGCGGGCAGCGTGATGCAGCCGACAAGAAGCGGAACGATCGCACCCGGCTCGATCCATGGCGTCAGCAGCTTGACGACGCCGGCAAGCATTACCGAAACGATGGAGGAGGCCGCAAAAGTGATCCAGCGGCTGCCGGCGAGAAAGCCGCGCAGCAGCGCGTGTTCGCCTCGGGTGCGATATTCGGGGATGAGCTTTTGCGCGGACGCCGAGATGCCGAAATCCATCATGCTGCCGAGCAGCAGCACCCAGGTCCAGACATAGACATAGATGCCGTAATCGGAGCCGCCCATCCAGCGCGCGAGCAGGATTTGCGACAGATACGCCAGCGCAGCGCTGACTGCGCGGATGATGAAGATCATTCCGGCAAGTCGCCCGGTCAGTGAGGCTTCGCCTGAGCCGCCGAGCGAATTGGCAAGCATCGCGCGCAGCCGCACCAACACGCGGGCGGCCGTAGTTGTGGCGGGTCGGGCATCCATCAGGGCCAAAGCGGGGAATCCTTGCGCGCTGCAAAGGTGCGGCGATGGCCATCGTCGTATCAACCATTCGTTAAGAATCGGTTGGGTGGTCTTTCGTCGTTTTCCGCCAAGACGGCGACCCACGATGACAGCACCAAACGACGTTCATGTCGTCTGACATGGGGCTGCAAACCGCTGCAGCCGCGGCGGGAATCCTGTCGAGCAGGATGAGCGGCCCTATTCCAGGTTGATGTTGAATTCGTAAGAACGATCGCCGCCGACCAGCGTCAGTTTCAGCGCGGCACCTTCGGGGTTGATGCCGGGCGGTACGCCGTCGAGCTGAAAGGCAAAACGCTTGACCCCGGGCGGGCCGGGCTCGAGCAGTTTGGGAACCGGCAGCGACCAGTCCGGCGTCGGCCCTTCGACAAAGAGATTGACCGTCCGCGCATCGGGCGACAGCACGTCGACCAGCACCGTGGATTTGCCTTCGCGCTTGACGTCGCGGATGGTGAGCGGGTTGGGATCGCCGACGCTGGCCGGCTTGGGAACCGTGTCGAGTGCTGCGAACAGCACGCTGTCTTCGGTACTCGCGACGCTGGCAAAGGCGAGTTCAGCGCTCGCATCGACCGGGATGCAAAGCTTCTCACAGACCGCGTAGTTGATGTCGGCGCGAAGCGTGACCGGCTTATCGGTACTTTTTGGAACGATCCGCAATGGCAAAACGACCTGGTTCTGATAGCCGAGCGATATGCCGCCGGCGCCGTCGTCGAATTTCGTCGGCGCCGGCCACAGAACGGTCACCGCCTCGACATTGTCGGATTTGGAGAAGTCGAAGCGCGGCGGAACGCCGGAATCGCCAGAGGTACGCCAGTAAGTTTTCCAATGCGGTTCGAGTTGCACGGCGATGCCGCCGAGCAGCACCGGCCCGCTACGCGATCCCGCCAGCAGCCGGACGGCGGAATGTGCAGCCTTTTGCCAAGGCGAGGCATCCTCGGCGCGCGCTTTGGCCGCGGGCAATGACATCAATGCGGTCAGGACCAAGCCGAGCGCGGCTCGCAACGGAACTTCAACGATCATGAAACGTCCTTACAGAAAGCCGAGATTGTAGGCCATTGAATTGCCTGTGATGTGTCGGTGCGTCCGGCCGAGCTTGATTGACAGAAGGAAGACCCAATATCAGGATGTACAAAGGCAAGAGGTTCTCCGCGGATGGACCCTGAAGGCAAAAGACCGAGACTGGTTCGCCGCGAATCCGCCGGCACCGGCGGTGAAGCGGAAGGCCGCTACCTCGATGGTCAGTTGCTGATCGCGATGCCCGTCATGGGCGATCCCCGCTTTGAGCGTTCGGTGATTTATCTGTGCGCACATTCGGCTGAGGGCGCCATGGGCATCATCGTCAACCGGCCCGCAGGCAGCATCGATTTCCCCGGATTATTGGTGCAACTCGAGATCATCAAAAAAGCCGATCAGATCAAGCTGCCGGAGAATGCCGAGACCATGCGTGTCTTGAAGGGCGGCCCGGTGGAGACCGGTCGTGGTTTCGTGTTGCATTCGAGCGATTTCTTCATCGAGGATGCGACCTTGCGGATCGACGACGAGATCTGTCTCACGGCCACCGTCGACATCCTGAAGGCGATCGCGCGGGGCGCCGGCCCTAAACATGCCGTGCTCGCGCTCGGCTACGCCGGATGGGCGGCGGGGCAGCTGGAAAGCGAAATCCAGGATAATGGATGGCTGCATTGCGACGCCGATCCCGATCTGATCTTCGGCGACGATATCGAGGAGAAATATAACCGCGCGTTGCGCAAGATCGGGATCGATCCCGGCATGCTCTCGAACGAGGCTGGCCACGCGTAGCCCAGTTCATCCGACCATTCCGTCGTTCCCGCGAAAGCGGGGACCGATAACCCCCAGATGCCGATGCTTGAGCGCGATGGTCGTTTGACCTTGCCGCACGTCTTGCTCTGATCGCAGCATACGACGTATGGGTCCCCGCTTTCGCGGGGACGACGTTAAAATCTCGCTACTCCGCCGCCTGCTGCGCCACCGTGGGCTCGGTGCCGGCCACCGTGGCACGACGCATGTCGCGCGGCTGCGACTGATCGTAGCGGCGCACGCGGTGCATGGTCTGGCGGTTATCCCACATCACGAGGTCGTGCACGGTCCATTTGTGGACATGGACGAACTCCGGCTGCGTGGCGTGCTCGGTGAGGTCGCGCAGTAACAGCCGCGCCTCCGGCACGCTCATGCCGAGGATCGCTCCCGCGTGCGATGACAGATAGAGCGACTTGCGGCCATGCGCCGGATGGGTCCGCACCAGGCGTTGCCGCACCGGCTTGAACATCTGCTTTTCCTCTTCACTGTAGTCGACAAAGCCGAGCGATCCCCGCGAATACATCAGCGAATGCTCGCAGATCAAATCCTCGATCTCCGCCTTGGTCTCCTCATCGAGCGCATCGTAGGCCGCGCGCATGTCGGCGAATTCGGTGTTGCCGCCCTTCGGGTTCACCACCCGCGCCGACAGAAGCGAGAATTTGGCCGGAACCACCCGGAACGAGCTATCGGAATGCCACAGGCAGTTGCCAAGATTGAACAGATGAGTGCGGTGATCGCGCGGCAGCGGCTTGCCGTCCTTGCCGAGGTTGGAAACGTCGTTCAGACCCGAAGAGAGCCGGTAATCTTCCTTTTTGGTCACCGTTCCGCCGCGCGAGGTCTCGCGCTCGCCGAAATTTCGCGCAAACGCCAATTGCTGCTCGTCGGTCAAGTCCTGGTTGCGAAACAGCAGCACCGCGTATTCGTCCATGCCAGCTTCGATGTCGCGCGCCTCCTGTGGGCTCAGCGGCTTTCGCAGATCGACGCCGGAGACTTCGCCGAAGAAATGCGGATGAAGCTTTCGGATCGTCACGGACATAGACACCCTCCCGATCGGCGCAAGCGGCTTGTTTAGTGATCCGATTCTAACATTCGCATCCCGTCGCAGCGGCCACATTAAAGCTACTCGCTGACCTCTCCGAGTCAACGGCTCGACATGTCATAGGCTCTCCCATCGATTCGACGAGCAAGGAACCGGAAGGGGCTTGGCTGGGTTACTTCGCTGAAATGAACGCGGGCGCCAGCCCAGCGGTATGAACGCACGGAAACAGGGAGTGACCGCGATGGACAAGGATCGGATCGCCGGCTCGGCAAAGGAGGCCGCCGGGAAAGTGGAGAACGCCTTCGGTGAGGCGGCCGACGACGCTCAAACCCAGGCCGCCGGCCGGGTGCGAGAGGCAGTCGGTTCGGTGCAGAATCTTTTTGGCCAGGCCAAGGATGCTGCGCGCGACGCAGGCGAAGCGGCCGCCGACTACGCCAGGGGCGCCTATGATCAGGGTGGCGAAACCTTGCGCGACGGCACCCAAGCGGTAGCGAAGAGGGTGCAGGACAATCCGATCGGCGCGCTCCTGCTCGCAGGCGGCATCGGCTTTGCGCTCGGACTCCTGATGACGCGCCCGCGTCGGCCGCCGTCGCGCTGGCGCTACTACGGCTGAGTGCATCCAAACATCGCGCGCTTTGCCTGAAACTTTGCTGCTGAAGGATGCCGCGTCCTGCGAGTGCCGGCATCGGCGCTCCCCGGTCTGCCGTGAGATGGCGGCTTATCGCGTCACGTTGCCATTGCCCGGCGGCGTGGCTGCCGAGCGCCCGACATTGGCCGGCGGCCGAGGTGCGCCGGGCGCACCCGGCGTGCGCGGCGGAGCTTGCAGCTGACGCGGAGGCGGCGGGCTTCCGAAGCCGAAGAAATTCCGAAACGTCGGCGTCGCCGATTGAATCGGCGGGCCCGCTTGAGCAGGCGCGGTCGGCTGAACGGCAACAGGCTTCTTCGGCTTTTGCGCCGACGCGGGCGCCGCTGCCGCGGGTGTGCCGTCAGGAGAAATGGCAGCCACTGGCGTTTCGCCCTTGATCTGTTCGCGCCCGACTTCGCGTCGCGGCCAGGCGAAATCATCGGCGCGGCCCGCCGGCGCTGCCAGCGGTTCGCCCTTGACGAGGGTTCGCGCCGCGAGCGCATCGACCGTGGCCGGGCGTGATCCCGGACCGCCGAGCAACTGATCGGTACCGACGGAGGAGGCGACCAGCGGCAGGATCGGTCCTGCGAGCGGGCGCGGCGCCGGTTGTCCCGGCTGCGCGTTGGCATCGGGCGTCAATGGCTCGGTCGGCAGCGTGAACGGCGCTGAGCGCCCCGCCAACAGGCGCGTGATCTCGCGCTCGACATAATGGGCAAGCTTGCGCGCACCGGGCTTGGTGAAATACACGCCATCATAGGAGCGCAGGCGGCGGATCTGACCTTCGAAGTCCGGGCCCTGTTGCACAAAGCGACCGGCCTCGTCGACGAATCCGTCCCAGACATCGACATAGGTGATGCCGGCCTTGGCCGATGCTTCGCGGTAAAGCGAATCCAGAAACAGCGCGTCCGACGTCGCCTTGGCGCCACGCACCGCCGGCAAGCCGACCCACAGCACCGGCACGCCCTTGGTTTTCAGGATCGCGATCATCTCATCGATTTTTTTGTTGTAGAGCTCGACCCATCGCTCGTCGCGGAACTGGACGACGCCGGTCGGAGAACGCGAGCTTCTGTCCGGCGTGACGACCGGCTGGCTCTCGCCCTTCTCGTCATCGTCGGACAATTCCGCATCGCTTGCCTTGTCGTCGGGCTTGGCGGCGTCGGCCGGCTCATCGCTCTTGCCTGCGGGCTTGGCGTCGCCGGATTTGGAATCCGGCTTTGCGCGGGTGTCCTTCTTGTCGCTCTTTTTTTCGCCCGGCTTGCCGTCGGATTTCTCGGCTGCCGGCTCGCGCATGGCCATGCGATCGTTGAGACCGAGCATGACGACGATGATGTCGGGCTTCTCCGTGGCGAGGATGGACCTGGCCGCGGCGGCCCAGTCGGCCAGCTCGCCCTTGGGCTGATATTGGATTAGGCCGGAGACGGTCTTGTGCCGCCGGATCACGCCCATGTCCGGCTGCTCGGCATAGGCGTCCTCAAGGCCATAAGCGAGCCAATCCGCCATCGCATCGCCCAGCACCAGCACATTGCGCTCGGGGACCGTCTCGCGCTTGCCCGGCGGCGGCGCCTTGGAAAAATCTTCAACCCGCCTCGGCTGCTGCTGTTGCTGGAATGGCGCGAAGAAATCGCGGCCGAACCAGCCCCGTTGCGACTGCGATTGGCCCGGCGGGCCACCGAACCAGCCCCATTGCGCCGACGCCGGCGCTACCACAGCGATCAAAAGGGCGATCGCAGCAGCCAACGCGACCATCGGGCCGCCTTCAGTAAACAAGTGCAAAAAGGACTTTTTCTGCGGCATGCGGCTCGGTCGAGAAGGTTGTTCGGATACCACCTATGATAACTGAATCAGGCCGCAAGCGGGCACATTTCCTGAACCGGAAGGGCGACCGTCACCAGCTACCTTGGA
>Ga0306925_10000288_pt1 | contig 34269 bp, 26 predicted proteins | sample flu12Cox44000176_FD_203755 | JGI IMG/M metagenome (GOLD analysis project Ga0306925, IMG submission 203755) | Lab enrichment of tropical soil microbial communities from Luquillo Experimental Forest, Puerto Rico - flux8day.12C.oxic.44.000.176 (v2)... | ecosystem: Environmental > Terrestrial >... | reverse complement strand
AGAACGCCCGCCGCGCGGGATCCATCGACTCGTGACGTTCCCAGGCCTCGGGGATCATCATCAACACCGCGTGGGCCAGGCTGCGCCCGCCCAGGTGCAGCAGCTCGAGCGCCTCGTCGAAGCGCGCGGTGTCGGAGGCGCCCGGCGTGCAGATCGGGAACAACTTCTCGACGTCGTCCTCGGACCCGAAGATGTCGGTCCTGATCAAGGCCTCGCGGGCCCGCATCCAGTTCTCGTTGCCGGTGACGGTGTTGATCTCCCCGTTGTGGGCGATGCGCCGGAACGGATGCGCCAGCGGCCACGACGGGAAGGTGTTGGTGGAGAACCGGGAGTGCACGATACCCAGCGCGCTGGTCAGCCGATCGTCTTGCAGGTCAAGGTAGAACGCCTTGAGCTGCGGGGTGGTCAGCATGCCCTTGTAGACCAGCGTCTGGCCCGAGAGGCTCGGGAAGTAGACGGTTTCCCGGCCCGGCCCGTCCTGGCCGGGGCCCTTGGTGCCGAGTTCGTGCTCGGCACGTTTGCGGATCACGTACGCGCGGCGTTCCAGGGTCATGTCGGCGGCCCCCGCCATGAACACCTGCCGGAACGTCGGCATCGCGTCGCGGGACAGCGCACCCAGCGACGAGTCGTCCGTGGGCACGTTTCGCCAGCCCAGCACCTGCAGGCCTTCGGCCTCGGCGATCTTTTCCACCGCAGCGCAGGCCGCCGCGGCATCTTTGGACGACTGCGGCAAGAACGCGATGCCGGTGGCGTAGCTGCCGGGAGCGGGCAGCTCGAAGTCCACGACCTCGCGCAGGAAGGCGTACGGGACCTGAATCAGGATGCCCGCGCCGTCACCGCTGCGCGGCTCGGCGCCCTGGGCACCGCGGTGTTCAAGGTTGAGCAGGGCGGTGATCGCCTTGTCGACAATGTCGCGGGTGCGACGGCCGTGCATGTCGACGACCATGGCTACCCCGCACGAATCGTGCTCGAACGCGGGGTTGTATAACCCAACGCGCTTGCGCGACATACCCACCTGACCCTTCACCAGAACCTTCTGCGCGGCCGTTATCTGTTGCTCCGAAGGGGCCGCACCCGGAGGTTGCGGGCTAAGGCCCCGTCGGCCTTGTCGATAGGCTGACCCCCAAGCGGAAATGCTCCGATCAGGGAATCGTCCGTGCAGCGCTGAACGGTGCCGTTTACCCGCTCTCGACAAGTCGTAAAACGATATGACAATACCCGCCTGACATGCCAACTTCGTAAAGTCTAACTGGCAGTTGGCGGCCCCGTAAATTCGCTGCAACCGGCGGCCGCAACATCACCCCACCTGGTGTTTCGCGGCCGGTATCTTCGCCGCCGTGGCGTCGATCCCGACGGACCGCCCCGGCATTCGTGCCGCGGGCAGAAGTTTGCTGTGATCACGCCCCCATGGCGGCAAACGTGCCCATCATCGCCCGCTGAGCGTGCTCAGCGGAGGGTCGAAGGCGTCGGGGGCACGTCGCAGAAGGGCCCGCCAAGTTTGCGCGCCACCCGGGAGATCTAACGACGCCACGTGACACATACTGGACTGATACTGGTCCGCATCCGGCGTTGACGGTCGTGGTGCTCATCACCTGAGGGCTCGCCGCGGTCGGCCACACGCACGAAGACCGATCGCCCGGCACCCGAGGAGCCCATGAACGAGCGCGACGAATTCCTGCGGGACCGTCTGCACCCCGACCGGCCCGGCCCCCCGGCTGCACGCCCGCCGGGCCCCCCCAGGAGAGATGCCCCCACCGCGCCCCCGGCTTCTCCTCCGGTTGCGCACAGGCCGGGCCCGCCCGCGCCTCCGCCGCGGTCCCCGATGCCGCCCCGCCAGCCCGCTCCTCCGGCCCCGCCTCCTGTCCCGCCACCGCCCGCGATGTCGCCGCGACCGGCAGCTCCTCCAGTGGTCACGACGGCCACGGCTCCGCCGCAGGCCCAGACCACCGCCAACGTCGCGCCGGTACCCGCACCCGCGGCGGAACTCCCCGAACGCGGTTGGCGACGCATCCTTCGGCTGGCCACCTTGGGTCTCGTCAAGCTGGGGCCGTCGCCCGCCCAGCTCGAGGAGGCCCAGTTCGAAGCGGCCATCCGGACCGTGCTCCACGGCAACTACAAGGTGGGCGTGATGGGCAAGGGCGGCGTGGGAAAGACGTCGGTGGCCGCCAGCGTCGGATCGCTCTTCGCCGAACTGCGTCAGCAAGACCACGTCGTGGCGATCGACGCCGATACCGCCTTCGGCCGATTGGGCAGCCGGATCGACCCTCGGTCGACTGGCTCGTTCTGGGAACTGACGTCGGACAAGAACCTGCGCTCCTTCACCGACGTGGTAGGGCGTCTCGGCCGGAATTCCGCCGGCCTGCAAGTACTCGGCGGCGAACCGGCTTCCGGCCCGCGCCGGGTGCTCGATCCCGCGATCTACCGCGAAGCCGCACTACAGCTGGACCACCATTTCACAATCTCGGTCATCGACTGCGGCTCGACGATGGATTCGCCGGTCACCCAGGAAGTCCTCCGTGATCTCGATGCGCTGATCGTGGTGTCCTCACCGTGGGCGGATGGGGCCTCCGCCGCCGCCAGGACCATGGAATGGCTGTCAGATCAAGGCATGACGAGTCTGTTGCGCCACACCATCGTGGTGCTCAACGATTCCGACGGCCACGCCGACAAACGCACCCGCGAGTTGCTTGCCCGCGAGTTCCTCGACCGCGGCCAGCCGGTGGTCGAGGTGCCCTTCGATCCGCATCTGCGGCCCGGCGGCGTCATCGATGTCAGCCGCGAAATGGCCCCGGCAACGCGGCGCAGATTTCTCCAGGTGACGGCAACGGTCGCGGGGTATTTCGCGGCGCGGTCGGACCGTGCGGGGAACCGCCGACCCGTTGGTGACGAGAGCTAAGACCGCTCGGGTGCCCCCGCGCGCGCCGAGGGGTCGGCGATGGCCTCGATCTTGGTCACGAGCTGACCGCGAATTGTCAGCACGATGGCCGCAAAGAGCCGGCGGTCGGCGAAGGCCAGCAGCGCGGGCTGCCCGGCGGGCCCGCTGACCAGCGTCACTTCCGGCCCCAGGTAGCGCAGCAGGTTGGTGGCCACGGCGTCGGGACCATGGTTGATCTGTGGCGGCGGAGCCGGGTCGACGAGGATCGTGCCGACGCCCCAGACCGCCGGATCCAGGACTGCGGTCAATGCGGCGATGTCGCCGTTGGCGCATGCGGTCATGAATTTCTCGGTGACAAGCTGGTGCTCGGCGGAGGCCACTTCGTTCAGCTTCGGTTGCGCCGTAGTGAATTTGGCCCGCGCGCGCCGCGCCAGCTGACGGCAGGTGCCGACGGGGCGGCCCACGGTCTCGGCGATGGTATCGAAGGGGACCCCGAACACGTCGTGCAGCACGAACGCGACCCGTTCGGCGGGACTGAGCCTGCGCAAAACCTCCAGTAGCGCGGAGCGGACCTCGTCGTCGAGGGTGACCCGGTCGGCCGGGTTCAGTCGGGGCGACGCCGGCTGCCGGTCCTCAAGTTCGCCGGAATCCGGCCGTTCGTGGCGCGCGCGGGCCGAACGCACCTGATCGAGGCACAAGCGGCTGGCCACCACCGTCAGCCAGCCGCGAACATCGTCGATCCCATCGAGGTCGGCGCGTGACAGCCGCAGAAAAGCCTCTTGCGCAACGTCTTCCGCGTCGCCGACGTCCCCCAGCATCTGATACGCGAGATTGACCAGATACGGGCGGTGATTTCGCCAGGCCTCGGTGATCTGGTCGCTCGGTGACTGCGACTGGTTCATGAATCTTCGACGATTTGATGCCGCAAAAAGTTACGCGTTTCGGTTGTAACTTTCCCACCTCCAGCGCCGTCCTTGGTGCAGCACTGCAGAAAATTCACGGAAGGAACCATCCCATGACGATCGTCGTAACCGGAGCGACCGGCAACGTCGGGCGCCCGCTCGTCGCCGAACTCGCCGCCGCGGGCGCCCGAGTGCGGGCGGTCAGCCGCACACCGAAGACCGCGGGATTTCCGGCTCGCGTCGAGGTGGTCGGTTCGGCGGCCGACGCGCTGACCGGCGCCTCGGCGGTATTCCTCAATTCCCGGGCGCTGGGCGAGCAGCTGCCCAAGGTGGTGGACCAGTGCGTCCGCGCCGGGGTCAGCAAGCTGGTCGCGCTGTCGGCGATCAACGCCGACGACGCCTTCTCCCGGCAGCCGTCCCGCTTTCGGGGCGACCGCAACAAGGAGGTCGAGCAGCTCGCCGTCGAGTCCGGCCTGGCATGGGTGAGCCTGCGGCCCACGGTTTTCGCGACGAACTTCGCCGGGATGTGGTCGGCCCAGATCCGCGCCGGCGACGTGGTGGGCGGGCCGTACGCCGCGGCCTCGTCCGCACCGATCGTCGAGCGCGACATCTCGGCGGTCGCGGCGCGGGCGCTGCTTACCGATGACCTTGTCGGGCAGCGGATCCCACTGACCGGTCCGCAGGCGTTCACCAACTCGGAGCTGGTCGAGGTCATCGGCACCGTCCTCGGTCGCCCGCTGCAGTATTTCGAAGCACCGAAAGACATGGTGCGGCTGCGGTTCATCGGGTTGGGCTTTGGCGCCGACTTCGCCGACGCGTACACGGCCATGCTCGAGCAGACGCTCGACAAACCCGCGCTCGTCACCCACGACGTAGAGAAGATCCTCGGCCGGCCGGCGACGCCGTTCGCGCAGTGGGTGTCCGAGAACCGCAATCTGTTCACCGCATCAAGCGAAGGAGCCTGACATGTCCGAACCACGTCCTCCGCGCTACCTCAAACCCATGAACAGGGTGATGATGGCCGTCCAGCGGCTGGGGATACCGACTGGCCCCGCCATGGTGCTCAGGGTGCCCGGCCGAAAGTCGGGACGCCTGCGCAGCACGCCGATGACGCCGTTTGAATTTCGGGGCGGCCTTTACGTGGTCGCCGGGTACCCGGGTGCCGACTGGGCGGCCAATGCCCGCGCCGCGGGCACGGGCACGCTGAGCCGGGGCCGGCGGTCACGCGAAGTCAGGATCGTCGAACTGGACGCCGAGGAAGCGCGTCCAGTGCTGCGGGCGTTTTCCACCGAAGTGCCGGTCGGAGTGGCGTTCGCGAAGCGTTCGGGGATGGTGCACGAAGGAACGGCCGACGAATTCGAGGCACTGGCGGGCCGGGTCGCGGTTTTCCGATTCGAGCCCAGCAGTCGGAATTAGCTACCAAACGATGGCGGCCATGTCGCGGTTGTCCGAACACACGCTGCGCACCGCGGCCTCCACGTCGGCGGCGGTGATGATCTGCAGATCCTCGACCGTCACGGGCCTGCCCGAGCGCTTCTGCGCGACCACCCGGGTATCGCGGAACCCTTCGGCACGTTCGATGACGTTGCGGGCGAACCGGCCGTTCTGCATGGCGTCGATGCCGTGCTGCCCACCGGGGGTGGTGTAGTTGCGGATGGTGGTGGCCGCGGCCAAGAACGCCTCCCGCGCGGCTCCGTCGAGCAGGCTGGCGCGCGGCGTGGCGTAGCGGTGCCCAATCTCGACGATCTCCGCCGGCGAATAGGACTCGAACCGCAGTTTGCGGTTGAACCGGCCCGCCAAACCCGGGTTGACGGTGAGGAATTCGTCCACCTGATCCTCATACCCCGCCCCGATGAAGCAGAAGTCGAAGCGGTGAGCTTCCAACGCGACCAGGAGCTGGTTGACGGCCTCCATGCCGATCATGTCGGGTGTGCCGTCCTGATGGCGCTCGATCAGTGAGTAGAACTCGTCCATGAAAATGATTCGGCCAAGCGACTTTTCGATCAGCTCGTTGGTCTTGGGTCCGGATTCCCCGATGTAATGCCCGCAGAAATCGGATCGGCGGACCTCTCGGATTTCGGGGTGGCGCACGATCCCCATGCCGGCATAGATCTTGCCCAGCGCTTCGGCGGTGGTCGTCTTGCCCGTGCCGGGCGGTCCCACCAGCAGCATGTGGTTGGTCTGCCCCTCAACCGGCAGCCCGTGTTCGAGGCGCATCATCCGCACCTCGAGCTGGTCTTCCAGCGCCGAGACCGCCTGCTTGACCGCGGCCAGGCCGACCTGCTTGGCGAGCAGTTCGCGGCCCTCGGCCAGGAGTTCGGCGCGCCGCTCCACCGCGTCGTCGTCGTCGAGCTGCTCGCGGCTCTTTGCCGAAGAGGCATCCCACTTGTCGGTGCGGCTGGCGATGGTCTGCTCGTCGGACACAACCAAGTGCAGATTTGGGTCGGCGAGTGCGGCTTTGGCCGCCTCGGTCAGCACCCCGTTGATGGTCGCCTTGGAAAGCCAGACCTGGGCTCGTTCCTCGTCGTGGAGCTGGCGGTGCACCATGCCCCGCAGGTACGCCAGGTCGGCGACCAGCAGCGGGATGTCGGCCGGACCGATGGACGCGGTCAACACCTCGGCGCCGAACCGGCCCGACGACGCGTTCTGTCCGATCACGTCGACGCGGTCCAGCCAGTCCAGTGCCACCCAGCCCTGCCCGAGGTGTGCGGCGGCGTGCGCCGCCAGTGCGCAAATCGACGCCGTCACCGCCGACATGATGATCGCCTGCGGGGGCAGCTCCTCGGCGGCCGTCAACAACACATCCGGCCAGCGCTGCGTCGTGTACATCAGAAACGCCCGGGCCAGTTGATGCCACTGATAGTTGCCCCACGAATCCAACAGCTCGCGGTTGGCCAAAACCTCTTCGGCCTCCGCGTACTCGCCCGCAATCGTCAGCGCAGACGACAGCGCCAGCCCCACCTGGGATGCGTCGGTGACCGTGATACCGATGTAGGGACCCAGCTGCATCTCGGCGGCCAACGTCCGCCCGATCCGGGTGGTCTCACGGTGCAGCCATTCGCCGTGATGGTTGAGCCGTTTTAGCGACGCGAGATCATTGTCGCCGCAGGCGATACGGCCCAGCCAAGCATCCGCCATCGACGGATCGGCCTCGGTGGCGGCAATGAACTCCGGCAAGGCCGCCGCGCGCCCCTGCCGGTCCCCGACTGCCATCGCGCGGTCGAAATGCTTACGCGCCGTGAGCAAATCACCCATCGTCTACATCATCCCCGACGCACATGGCGCTATGTGGCGAACGACATCGCGGTCGACTCAACGTTAACGTACCGGTTCTCGGCGCGGAACATGTCCATGTCCACCAGCCAATGCTGATCTGCCGCAGTCACTTTCACCATGGCACCGCTCACCTGCTCGATGGCCACCTCGAACGCATGCCCGTGTGCGTCGGGAAGCGCCGTGCCGGCCGGCGCGATCGTGATTACGGTGGCCGGACGGGGCGCGGGCGAGATCGCGATGTCCGTGACATTCGAGCCGCCGCCGGGCCGCGCGATGTGCTCGACGACGCTGACCGTGGTGCGCGGCGCGGGCCGTGAGGTGCCGACGACGCTGACCGTCGGCATCCGCACGCTGGCCCAGCGCTTGGTGTCGCGGGTGTGCACGCACACCCGCTCGCCTGCGCCCGCGGTGCGAATCACGATCCGTTTGGCGATCGCATCGTCGGCGGCGACAAAGACCCGGGACAGCTCACCCGCATCGGTGACCGGAATCATCAGTCGGTCGCCCTTGTTCAGCTTGCCCACCAACACACCCGACGGCCCTATCTCGACGATCAGGTGCTCTGGCAGCGCGCTGCGCCGCAGTCCGCGCAGGTATGGGCGCGGACCGCACATGTTGGCTGCCGCCGCGGCCGCTTGCTCGCCGTTGATGCGACGCAGGACGACGCTCGGCGGGCTCGGCGCCTGCGTGGGTGTGCGAACGGTGAGGGTCGCGGTGCACGCGCCTCCCGGGTACACCGTCACGTTTTGGATGACCTCATCAACCCGCAGCGTCCATGCCTGCGCGAGCACCTGGGAGGTGATCGCCTCGGTGGGGTAGGCATACGTCGTCATCCACCCGGCCTCCCCGCGGATGGCCTTCCACTTCTGCTTCGTACCGGACACGGCGTCCCAGCCGAGCCGACGATCGAGCTCGATCAGTTCGGTTGCGGTGGCCACCTTCGCTCGCAACCCATGGCAGCGCAACAGGCCGGCGATGCGCTGCGCCGCCGAAATTGCCGTCGCCCCAAGGGTTGTGCGCCACCGCAACGCGTGCGTGTTGCCGATCACCGGCAGCCGCACGATCAGCCAGGTTTCGCGCCGGCCCGCATACGGCGGGGTGCCGATCTCGGCGTCATACACCCGCGGGTAGTCACCGACGCTGCCGCACCGCGACCCGAACGACACGACGCTGATCGAGTCGAGCTCCAGGCCGAGCGGATGCTGCAACATCGGCACCAGTTCGACGACGTCGATCACGTTTTCGGTCTCGACGGTCACCGAGCCGGTCACCGTGGTGGCCCGGTGCGCTCGACCGAGCAGTTGCATCGCTACCACCGCCACACCGTCTTGCACGCGCACGCCGCCGCCGGATCGGTTGCTGGCCAGGGTAATTGGTTCACTCCAGCCGATCGGCCGCCGGCCACGCAGCGCCAAGACCGCCCACGACCACGCCGGCTGCCCCCACCATCGCACAAACACCAGCGCGGCGCCCACCACCAGCGCCACGGCGGCGCCGACGTAGCCGCCCACCGCCCAGCTCGCCAACGCGAGCAGGAAAACCACCAGTATCCCGATGACCCGCCGATTGCTGCGCGGGCTGAACCCGGTCAGCCTCGACTTCATCGGGCCCTCCGCAGCCGCATCCCGATCGCCACCACCAGCACGCCGGCGACCACGACGCCGAGGAAGCCTATGGCGATGTTGCGGGCCCGATGATCCGGGGGCGGCGGCGGCGGGGCCGGGGTGATCACCCGGCTTTGAGCGCCAGGGGGCATCTTGTCGCCGGGAGGAATGTTGAATGTCAACGCCGCGACCGGATCCACCAGGCCATACCCCACCTTGTTGTCCACGCCGGCCGCTGGATTGTGTGCCGACTGCACGATGCGGTTGATCACCTGATGCGCGCTCAGCTCAGGGTATTTGGCGCGTACCAACGCCGCGACGCCGCTGACGTAGGCCGCCGAGAAGCTGGTGCCCCAAAACGGCATGTTCTTTTCGCCCGGCCTCGACGGCGGGTAGGCGTTGACCGGACCGCCGCCCTGGGGCGACAGCCCCATGATGTGCGTTCCGGGTCCCGCCACACCGACCCAGGGGCCCGACATGCTCTTGTCGATCGGGGCGCCGGTGGCATCGACCCCGCCCACCGACAACACATAGTCAGAGAACCACGACGGTGAGGAGATGACCTTCACCTGATGCCAGTCGCGCGGATCCGACGGGTCCAGCGGGTCATACATCGGGTTGTTGTCGCAGCCGCCTTCCCCGTCATTGCCGGCCGCGGCGACGACCACCGCGTCCTTGACGGTCGCCGCGTACCACAGGGCCGCACCCAACGCCCGCTGGTCGGTGGTCGATACCGCCGGCAGGCATGACGTCACCGAAATGTTGATCACCTTCGCGCCCATGTTCGCGGCGTGAACCACGGCCCGCGCCAGGGTGTTCAGCGTGCCGGCCTTAACCTTCTCGTCGGAGTTGGGGTCGGCCGGACCCGGGTTGACCGGCTCGAAGGCTCGCGAGGACTGCCTTATCGAGATGATCGTCGCGTGGGGAGCCACACCCACCACCCCGTCGGGGGCTCCCGGCGGGGGCGGTGGCACCGCGGGTTCGTCTTCGGTTTGGGGGTCGGGCGGCCCATTGGAGGGCGCCATCGCGCCGGCCTCCGGGGGCGGCGGAGGTGGAGGCGGCGGTGGCGGTGGCGGAATGACCTGGGTGATCGTCACCGGCGGAGGTGGCGGGGGCGGCGCCACCGGGGGTGGGAGCTCGACGGGCGGCAAAGGCGCCCCGACGGCCGGCGGAGGGCCGGCCGGCGGGGGAAACGCCGGGGTGGGCGGCACTGGCCGCGGCATCGGCAAAAGCCCTTGTGGCGCAGCGCCAATGATCGCACCCACCACGGTGCCGTGCGCGTCGCAATCGGATAGACCGTCCTCGCCCATGATGTAGTCGCCACCGGGAACGGCCGGCAATCGCGGATTGGGGGTAATCCCGGTGTCGATGATCGCCACAGGCACCCCGTTGCCGGTGCTGTATTGCCACGCATGGCTGATGTTGAGCAGATCGAAACCGGGCGCTATTTGCGACACGTCGGGGGTTTTCACGGTGATCGGCGCCGAGCAGCTATTCGCGCGCCGCATCGGTTGATCCGGTCGCGGCGGCCCATCGGGAGGCACCGCTGCAGGATCCACTTTGGGTGGCAGAATCGCTTGCGCCGCAGGAACGTTGCCCGCAATGGCCGTTAGGGCCAGGGCTGCGATCACCGCGGCGGCCCGCGCGCACGCCGGTCTCAGTGGCGAAGCCAAGTGAACAACCCTCCCAGAGCTGCGGCGGCCGGCAGCAACACGATCATCGCCAACACCTCGAGCCATTCCACGGTCAACCGGATTAACGGCCTGAACCGTGTCGCGGGCACCAAAAGCGCTGCGGCTAAACCTAATGCGGCAAAGGCCACCACCAGCACAACCGGCCATATCAGCGCGGCCTCGAGGTTCCTCGGCGCGGCCAACGCGTACTTGACGACGCCGGCGCACACCGCCGCGCACGCCCCGCACACCAGCGCGACCGCCTGATACTTGGCGGCGAATCCGCGGCCCTGGGTGATGAAGATGCCCACCACGAGACCGGCCACCAGCAGCGCCAACCACGCCCAACGACGGCCCGGCGTCAGCACCCCCCACACCGCTACGGGCAGCACGATCGACACCCCGACGCACAGACCCACCTGGACCGCGTTGACCAACCGCGCCGACGCGGCGATCGCGGCGCCACGGGCGGTGATGTCGGTTAGTTCGTCGTCCTCGTCCTCGGTTTCGTTCGCGCCGACCGGAGATACGGTGTCCACCGGCATCCCCTCGCGGCGCGCAAACAAGTCACGGCCGGTGATCGATCCGAAGTGCGGGGGCCGTACCCGCGCCACCCAGAGCGCGATCGTCGGCGCCATCCGGACCAGCACAAGCAGAGCGAACAACGTGCAGATCGCCAGCACCTGTGCCGACACCGGCCGAAACATTCGGGCGGCGGCCACCCCGGCGGTGATCCCGCACACCGTCACCACCGCGGTCGCCGCCGCGGTCTGCCAGCGTTTCTGCGTCGCCATGCTGATGGCGATGGCGCCCAGGATCACCACCACGAGCCCGATCAGCCCGTGCGCGGCGCCCAGCCTCCCGGGCGGCGCGCAGGTGCCCGCGACCGCCAGCAAAAGCACTGTGAGCCAAGCGAATCCGCTGAACATATCGCGCCGCTGCGGCCATCCCCAAAACACCACCACTGTCGCGATCGCAAGAAGCACAGCGATACCGCCGGCAACGGCGGCCGGGATCGGGCTGTCGGTGAACGTGCGTGCCCGCAGCGTCAGTGCCACCACCACCCCGACCGCCATGGCGAGGATCGCGATCGCCGTGTGTGCGGCCGTCAGCGCCGTGACCGGAGCAAACATTCGATCGCCGCCGTCTCGGCCCAGCCACTTACCCATGGCCGCCAACGCCGTCGACAACGATTCGTATTGCGGTTCAAAGGATTCGCCGTCGACCCTGGGCACCAGCACCAGCGTGTCACCGTCTTGTACGCCGAGCTCGTCGAAGCTCTTGTTGATGTCCAGGCGCACACCGTTGACCTTGTGCAGCTCATAGCTGCCCGGCGGCAGGGCGACACCGTCGAAGCCTTTACGCTTCAGGTCGTCGCTGAGCAGCTCGACCATGCCCTCGAAGAAGCCCTCCACCGGCGTTCCGGCGGGGAACACCTGAGAGCACAGGTGCGTGTCGTAGGAAATGTTGACTGCACAGCGCGCTGGGAAAGCGACCTTGTGCGGCGATGTCACTGCTGCGACCTCTCCGTACCCGCGTCGGGAACGTATTTGTCGGCCAGTCCGGCGGTGATTTCAAACAACCGCAACCGCGACTTTTTCTTCAGCTCGTGGACCGTGTCGATGATCCCACCCTTTCCCAGGTGCGGATCAAACGGCATCACTTCCACGGTTGCGCCGACCTTGGTGAACCGCTCGGTCAAATAGGCCAACGCATCCTTGTCGACCGCGCTGTTGGTGTGATTGATAATCACCGTGCTGTGCGAGACCAGCTCGTGATAGCCCTGCGCGCTGAGGAAATCGATCGCGCGCAGCACCGGCCGGGATCGGTCCGCGGTTATCCCGGAAACGAACACCAGCGAGTCGGTGTTGTCCAATACGGTTTTCATGACGGGATGTTCGAGGTCGGGGGCGGTGTCGACAACCATGACGTTGTGAGTTCGCCTCAGCCGCGCCAACACTCCGGCGAACATCGCCGGGACCAACGGCCTGGGTTGGTCTGAAGTCCGGTTTCCGGCTAACACGTCGAGTCCCACACCGTTTTGCCCCAGATGCTCCCTGATGTCCGCGTAACCTTGGACATCGGTGTCGTTGATGATGGCGGTGTAATCGCCGGGCGGCGACTCGTCGATCCGATCGGACAGGGTGCCGAAACCCGGAACCGCGTCGATCGCAATCACATTCGTGGGGCGGCATTCACGGAAGACACCACCGATGCACGCGGTCATCGTCGACACACCCACTCCGCCCTTGCCGGAGACCAAGGTGATCACAAACTGGCGCCGGATGTGCCGGCGTATACGTTCCTTTAATTCGCGGTAATGCCGTTCGGACGGCGATTCGCCGAGATTAATATTGTGGAACGAAATGTTATAGATTAATTTTCTCCAGCCCGAACCCGGAGGAATTTTTCGGGGAGCGGCTAGATCGGTAATTCGCATTGTATCCGATACCGAATCCCGGTGGCGCACCGCTGGCGGATCCCCGCGCCCAAGCCTGTCTTCGTCAAACATATTAGGGTCATTCCAAGGGGTGGTCACGACCGCGATGCTAACACGATTGGCGATAGGCCGTTTACTCGATCACTAACCCGCGAAGTGCATTACAAAGCTTAGGCTTTGCTATTCCCAAGATTGGTTGTAAGGATCACGGTTTACCGGATTGTCAGACCACGCGTCGGTAGGAGTACCACTCCTCGCCCGCGGGCAGATTTCGGATGAGCCGCTGCACCGCCGCACCGATGTCGCTACGCGAACCCGGCGAGATGACTTGGTAGCGACGCCCGCCCGAAATCACTCCCTCGACGCACACCCGGCCGGCGGAGGTGTCGACGATGGCCACCGTCGAATCCCCGATCGTAAAACGGGCCGTCGTCTCGGGGCCGACGCCGGCCTGAAGCGCCACGATGTTTGCGTGCGCCGAGCGGGCCGGATCGGCGGCCATGGTGACAATGTGCAGTTGGTCCACGTCCAAGTTCTGGCGGAGCAGAAACGACCGCAGGCTGGCGGCGTCGCGCACGGACTCCAATAGCTCCTCGGTGTCGACCGTGACCGGCTTTAGCGGCGCCGCTTCGGCGACCCCGCATAGGCGCTCGACCTGACCCACCACCAACTCGGTGGCCGCGGCCTCATCGCTGGCGGTGCCGGCCGGATATAGACGCACCAGATCGCCGTGGCGTTCCAGAACCACCCACCAGGTGGCGAAACGGCAAATGGCCGCACGTGTCGGATCGCGGCCAGGCACCCCGATGTTCACCAGTAGTCCGAGGTCGCGTCGCAACAACACGGTGAGCCATTCGCGGATCATCGGGTCGGCGTTGCCCGCCTCGTCGAGCGCCCCGCAAGCCACCAGGTCGGGGACCACTGGGTGGCGCAGCGCGAATTCGGGAGTCTCCAGCTTCGGCAGCAATGGCCGCAAGCCCAGCTCGGGGCACAGTTGCTCCACCCCGGTCACCGCCTGCAACACCCACAGGCCGTCGACTGTCGTTGTCAGCACGCCGTTCTCACCTCAACCAAATCGCCACACACCAAAGGTGGGGCACATGCGGGTATTGGGTGCCCCACCTTTGTCGTACCCCAGTCGACACGTCGAAGCGGCTGGGGTGGGATTTCAGAACAGACCGGCGATTTGCTGGTCCGTGCTGATCGCGCCGTCGAGCACGTGGTTGGTCGTCTGACCGTGCTGGCGCACCGTGTCGATGAGGCCCTGCAGTCCCGACAGCATTTGGTATTGGGCGTCGAAAAATCCCGTCGCACCGTGGCCGGCGAAAAATTCTTGGAGCGCGTTGGTCTTGTTGGAAACGTCGGCGTGAATGGCGTGGAGTTGACCGGCGCGGGAACCCACGTCCGTCGCGAAGTCGGCAACGGCTCCGGGGTTGTAGGTGATCATGTCGTCCATGGTGAAGTTCCTTTCGAAATCAAATAAGGCCGGGATTATCAGGCGTTTTGGGCAGCGCCGCCAAACAAGGATTGGAACGCGGTTTGCGAGTCGGCCTCATGGCTTTCCATCAGCGCCGCGGCCTGCATTAGGCCCTCGGCCAGGCGGGTGCCGCCCGTCAAGATCTTGTTGAGGTCATTCGTTACCTCCGCGGCGGTGATGTGGGAGGCTACGACGCCCGCACCCGACCACGTCGCCGGGTTCATCACGTTTTCCTGGTTAGCCAGATAGCCGCGGGCGATGGATAGCGCGTGCTCCATGTTCTGCTGAATATCGTGGCTGGTGCTACGCAGCAACTGCGGTGTCACCTTGATTGTCACAGTGAATTCTCCTTATCCGGTTCAGGCACTTCCCCTTTGATCCCCCTGTGATCCCCGGGGTCATCCGTCGAAGTGTATGGGGGCTATTCAGTTGTGTCGATTCACCCGCTGAGCAGGCCGTTTCATACTCTGTCGTCGACGACGCGCACCGTGGCGGGCTGCTCGGACTTGTCGTGGGGACCGCGGTGACCGCCGGCCGCATGGCCGACCGGCATGCCGCCGACCGCCGTGCCCGCGGGCGTGGTTGTTGTCTGGGGGCGAACGGCTTCGGCGCCCAACGCGCCACTGGGGCGCAGGCCTACCGGCCGGCCGCTGCTGCCGGGTTCAAAGGCGCTGACGGGGCGGGTGAAGGTGGTCGCGGGCACGCCGGCTCCGCCGAGCGAAGCGCCTCCACCGCTCGCGCCGGCCGACGCCCCCGCCTCGGCGGCGGAAAGTCCGCCGGTCGCCGAGGCTGCCGAGATCCCCGGCGCCGCCCCGCTCATGGCGCCGGGGTTGGCGAACATGCCCATCATCGACTGGAGCGGCTGCATAGCACTCATCGGCGCCTGCATCAGCTGCGAAGGGGCCTGCAGCGCCTGCGGAACCGCCCCCATCATTGACTGCACCGGCTGCATGAAGGTGCCGAGCTGGCTGCCCAAGTCCTGGCCGCCCGACGCCGCCTGACCGGCACTAGTTGTGCCCGTCTGCGCGCCCTGCAAGGCGGAGCGCATACCATCGCCGGCCGCGGTGTCCGCGGCCGCCTGACCGATGGCCGACGCCGCCTCCGCGGGGGCCGCCGGCGAGGCGCCCATGGTGGCGATCGGCGGTGGTATTGCCAGGCTTTCGGCCAGCCCCGCGAGGATGCCCCCATAGCTGGCGCCGACCGCGGAGTTGTTGGGCCACATCAGCCCGTAGTACTCGAACTCGAGCGAGGTGATTCGCGGCGTCAACGCCCCCAGCACAAGCGGGTTGATGCCGTAGTCCGCCGCACACTCGGTGCGGTTGCCGATGCACTCCGGGGCGGGGCGCATGGCGGCGTTGGCCGTCTCGTACGCCGAAATCGCGGTCGCCACCACCGCCGGCTTGATGTCGACCCACCCCGCCAGCCCGTGCAGCGAGGCGTTGAGCATGGTGACGCTTGCGGCCGAGCCCGCAGACCCGGCGCCTAGCCAGCTCATCGACGTCGTGACAGTGTTGATCGCCGACGCGACAGCAGAGGCATGGTGGCTGGCGCCCAATGTGGTCCAGGCCGTCTGGTTGGCGACATGGGTGGCCACCCCGGTCCCGGCCTTGAGCAGCAGATCGTTGTCCTCGGGCGTGCGCGCAGCCCACCCTGGATCAGGCATGCGCAGTTTCCCCTTTTACGTATCTCGCGTCTTCTATATACCTAGCGTCGCCGCGCGTGCCGCCTCGGTGGCCCCATACACCCCCGACGCGAGGCCCTGCGTACCGGCGAACAGCCCACGCTGGAGCGCGTGCTCCTGGACCACGCCCAGATAGGAGCCACCGCAAGCGCTAAGCGCCGTCGCGAACATCGCCGAGTCAGGATCGGCGCCCATCGGCGTCACCCCCAGCAGGGCCGGCGCGACCGCGGCAGCCGCCGCCTCGGTCTCTGCGCTGATCGCCGACTCCGCTCCTGCCGAGGCCAAAACAGCCTCGGGTTGTACGGTCCACGACATATTTCCTCCGAATGTCCTCGCGGTCGTATCCACCGCGAATGATCGGCCAGTCTAATGCCTGCCGGTGCATCGCGTGTTCACTACGAAAATCCGCTTGCCTCTTCGGCTTTAATTAGTCGTGTGTCAAATGACGCTCGTCGCTTCCGCCGCAACTCGCGGCACAATGGCCGCTATTGCCACTTCTGCAACGCCGATCACTTGCCACACTCTCGGTATTGCAATGCAGACCGTCATGCTTAATGACCGAAAGCGGCGGACGGCTATTGCCCGACGACCATAGACGGCAAGCCGACCAAAATGCCCTCGACATCGGCGTCGTCAATTACCAGCAATCCACGTCCAGGCGGCAACGCTTGGGCGCGCACGACCCGATTGATCTTGTTTTGCGGATCGTTGTCCATGTACAGCTGCGCAACCTTGGCCGATGTCTGATACCGCCACCATGGGTCCATCTGCAGCGTCGCCCAGTTGGTGCTATTGCGTGTTGTGAACACATGCAACCCGATCTGCCGGGCGCGTTCCATCAGCTTCCACAGCGCCGCGCCCACCGGCGCCGTCGCCGGATAGCTCTGCGTCTGCGCCGGCCGCAGGTCTTGGAGATCGTCGATGAGAACGAAATGCCGAGTGCCTTCCCAAGGCTTGAGCGCACGCAACTCCTCTTGGCTCAACCCCGTGGGGGGCAACCGCGGCAACAGAACATCCTGCGCCAATTCGGTTATGACACGGTCGATCTCGTCTTGATCATAGGCATACGCACGCACATAACCCGGGGCGTGCAAATCCCGCAGTCCGTGCGGGGCCGCCTTGGGGTCGATCAGCGTTAATTGGGCCTCCTCCGGGCTGAACCGGCTCATCACCGCTTCGCCGATGGCCACCAGCGACAGGCTCTTGCCGCAGCCCTGCCGGCCCAAAATCATCAAGCCCGGGCTCTGCGACAGCCGGAGGGGTACCGGGCCAAGCTGGTGGCGTTCGCCGATCGCAAACGCAATCGACGGACCGTCGGCGGCGCCGCCATCTGCGGCGTGGGCCTCCAGAATCGCCGTCAGTTGCACGCGTTCCGGCAGCCGCTCCAGGACCGCGTGCTTGGTGACTCCGGTGACCTCAGCGATGCGGGCGCCGACATCGGGCGTGTCGACCACCGTTCGGGTGGCCGGATCGACCACAACGGGAAGGCCGACCAGCAACTCGTGCAGCGAGTCCGTCAGACCAAAACCGGGGCGGCTCAACGTTCGACGGGCCGCCTCGCGAGATTCGATCGCCGAGTGGCCCATCTGGCTTTCGCCGGGCTCGGCCAGCCGCAACTGGATTCGCGCCGTGGCGTTCTGCAGCAGCTTTTGCCGCTGCCCATGAATCCAGCCCCCCGCGCTGCACATCACGTGCACCCCGTACTCGGGGCCACGGCTGCTCAACGAGATGATGCGGTCACCCAGCAGCGCGTCTTTCGTGTAGAGGTCGTCGTAGTCGTCAACCACGACGAAGACATCGCCGAACGGGTCGTTGGGGTCGGTCCCTCCGAGCCCGTCACTGCCCGGCCCGAACCGGCGCTCGCGGAACCCGTCGAGGTCGATATTGGCACGCCGGAATGCGTCCTCGCGGGCATCGATCAACCCGTCCATGCTGCTCAAGATCCGCTCGATCCCCTCCGTGTCCTTGGGCGACACGATGTCGGCGATGTGCGGCACCGACCCGATCTGGGCCATGGTCGCCCCGCCGACGCAGAAGAACGTCACCCGCGACGGGGTGTACATCATTGCCGCCGAGCACATCAGCGTCATCAAAGTGGTTGTCTTGCCGCGCTGCTTGGCCCCGACCACGATGATGTTGCTGCGCAATGCGTCGACGGAATGCACGACCTGCTTGGATTCCTCGGGAATGTCCATGATGCCCACCGGGAAGACCAGACCCGGGTTGCGACCGTAGTCGACATGCCACGGCTTGCCCCGCCACCCGGTCACGAGGGCGTCAACGGGCTCGGGGTTCTCCAACGGCTCCAACCAAGGCCGGCGCGGCGCTCGGTGCGGCACCTTGTGCAGCGATTCCCGCAACACGTCCACGATCTTCTTCTTCTTGAAACCGTCTTCGTGTAAAAGGAATTCGTCGGGTTCGTGTTCCGCCGCCGAAGCGGCCTCCAGTGCTGCGGCGTCGGCTTCGTCCAGCGGCTGGTACTGCCAGGTGTAGAGCCGGGGCTGCGTCAGGGTCATGTCGACCGTCCTGACCGCTCGACTCTTCTTCGGCACCGCGAACGGCGCTGACAGATAAAAGCAGCGGAACGGCTCCAGGTCGCGCGGACCCACCTTCAGCAGCGCGAAACCGTTCTCTTTTGAGGGTAGATGGTAGGCGGCGTCGGTGCCGATCACCTCGCGGCTGTCGTCGCCCGACTCGGCGCGCAGCGCGATCCGAAATGCGATGTTGGACTTCACTTTTTGCAGCGATGACAGGTCCAGCCTTTGCCCACCCAACATGAAGAACACGTTGGCGCCGCGGCCCTCCTGACCGATGTGAATGATCAGATTGATCCACTTGTCGTGGTTGGCGAACAACTCGAGATACTCGTCGACGATCACCAGCAACACCGGCACCGGCGGAAGGTCGCGCCCGGCGAGCCGGATCTCCTCGTAGTCGTTGGCGTCGCGCGCACCCACCGACGTGAAAAGCTCATAGCGCTGCTTGATTTCGCCGTCGATGACTCTGCGCATCCGTTCGGCCAGGTGCCGTTCGTCCTTGCCGAGGTTCGACAGCGCAGCCACCACGTGGGGTATACCCAGAATGTCCTGGGCCGCCGATTCGAACTTCATGTCAACGAAGATCACGTTGAATGTCTCCGGCGAATGCGTCAGCGCGATCCCGTATACCAACGACAGGAAGAACTCCGATTTGCCCGAGCCGCTGGTACCGATGACCACCGAGTGAAACCCGAAGCCGCCGAAGTCCTTTGCGCGGATGATGACGTTCTGCAGCTCGCCGTTCGGTTTGGCGCCCACCGGGATCTCCGACCACCGCTCGTCGCCCCTGCCGCGGCGCTCGGCCCACAGTCGGTCGACGTCCAATTCGCGGGGGTCGCTGATGCCCAGCGACCGGAGGAGCTCCGCCGCCCCGCTGGCCGAATCGACGATCTCGCTGCTGCTTGTCGGTGACCACCGTGCCATCGCGCGCGCGTATCGGTAGGCCCTGGGCACCGACAGCTGGTCGGCGTGGGCGAAGAACTTGCCACCCGAGCGGAGCAGCGGTGCCGGACGGCCGTCGTCGTCCTCGCCGTCGCTGCCGTCCCGACGATCTTCGGCCGAACCGTTGGATGCGGCATTGACCGCCGGGGTGTGCCGCTCGCTCATCTCGTACCGCTGATCCTTGTCGAACCCCACGCCGATGCCGACCCGAGAGGCGATGCGCAGCACGGTGATTCCCGCCTTGCCGACTTGGCCGACCACGCTCTCCCACGCCTCGGGGCTGCCGGTGTTGTCGTCGACGATCACCCAGTGCGGGCCCAACTCCGCCGCTGGATCGGCTTGGCCGGTCTCCAAGGCCGAGCCGGTCGTGGTTGGGCTCGCGGCCGCCAGGGGCGTCCACTGGCCGCGCTTGCCCTTCATGTGCAGCTCGGCGCCCAGCGCCCCCTCGAGCTCCTCGGGTGTGGCGAACACCAGCCGTCGCCACCCGCAGGCATCGAACAGTTCGTCGTGCAGGTTGTGGGGCAGCCACACCATCCACGACCACAACTCGGGGTTGCGAGTGACGACCATTAACTTGACATCGCGAGGATTGTGAAACACCGCCAGCGAGCACAGCACCGAACGCATCAGCGACCGCACCCTGTTCAAATCTTCGCCAACGAAGCTGAACCCCGGTGCGGATCGCAGGTTGACCACCTTGGCGATGTCCCGAATCTTGCGCTGCTCCAAGATGAAATCGCGCAAGGCCTGACCGGTTACGGGCTCCAGCTCCTCGTCAGACGCGATGTCAGGCCAGGTCACCGACAACACCGAATCCGGGGCGTGCTGCACACCCGTGCCCAGCCGCACTTCCAAGAAGTCGACGTCGCCGCGGCCGCGTTCCCACATGCGCGGGCCGCCGATGATGGCCCCCAATCCACGCGGATCCGAATGCACCAACTCCTGCCACTTGCGCTGCGCGCACACCGCGGACTGAATCTCATCGCGATTGCTGTCAAGGTCGCGGAGATAGCGGCGGCGACCCTTTTCCAACTCCCCCCAGGTGATCTTGCGCGTCCGCCCAAAACGACCGGAGAACGCCAGCAAGCTAAACGCGCCGATTCCCATGAGCGGGAAGAATCCGGTCGACAGACTGCGGACCCCAGACACGTAAAGCATCACGATCGTGCCGATCAGCGCGACGATCAGCGCCGGCACGCCGATCATCACCCAGATATTGCGCGGCTCGCGCTCGGGCAGAGCTATCGGCGCAGTCGGTGCTACCCGAACCGGTTTCGGCGGCTGGATCTTCACGCGGTTGATGGGAAACGCCCTTTTAGACACCTTCTCAGCCTCCCGCCCTGGCCGACGTCGTCAGCACCGTCACCTGCCCGGCCGCCGGCACGGTGTCGCGCGCCACAAGCGCCGCCTGCCGCGACAACGCAGGCCCCGCAGCAAAAGTCCGCAACAATGGCCACGGCGCCTGCACCGCCGCAACCGGGTCAAGACCAAGAGCGCGCAGCGTCGCGTCGTCGGCGGCGATGCCGAACCGCACACCGTTATCAGACACCCAGAACAACGATTCCCTTGAGTCGCTGGTGATTACGCCGCTCGTCGACGTCACGAAGTTCGCGGCGCCCGGCAACACCACCACCTGGTTGGCGACGACCGACGCCTGGTCGCGGTCGTCACGCACCAGCCGCACGATCCGGTTGTCCATGGACGACGGGACCGGAAGCCCGCGCCCGTTATAGATGACGACTCGGGCCTGCGGATCCGTCGACGCCTTCTCCCACCCCACACACGTGGTCGGATTCGCCGCGGAATCAATAAAATTCAGCCGCTTGCTCGGGTAGTAGTCGACCGACAATGAAGTCACTTCGGGAATGTTGACTAGCACGTCCGGAGTCACCGTCCGCGGCGACGTCGACCCATAGGAGTTGGCGCTGCGCAACAGATCGGTCACGAAGCCCGCGATCTTTTGCACACCGTCGGCCAGCAACACATAGAACTGACTGCCCCCGCCGGCCGTTTGGTCTTGCAGCACCGCACCAACCTGCGAGCCCGGCAGCAACTTCGACGGAGTTCCCGCCTCGGGCACCTTGGGCACGCGCAGCGGCTCGGTAGCCGGCAGGGCGTCGAAGAGCGCGCGCGAGATCACCACTGGGACAGTCACTCCGGGATCCAGCCCAAGGCTCAACGTGACTGCCCTGTCGGCGGGATCGACCTGCGAGCGCTTGCCACCCCAGATCACATACGTGGCGCCCTCAAACGTCACCAACAGTCCCGCACCGTTGGCCATCGGGGTCGCCCGACCACCGGTGAGCTGGCCGGCAATCGAGGTCACCACGGGCTTGTCCGCGGTGCGGGGCCGGCCCGCCGTATCGCACACCGCCCACGCCGACGCGGCGCCCCGGTTCACCGGCATCGCCGCCGGCGCACCCGGAATCCCGACCAACGGACCCGTTGGATACTTCGCGATCTCGGCCGGTTTCACCCATGTGGGCTCCCCGGCTGTTCCCGTCGCCAGCCGCGCGGACGTCAAATTCAGTGCCGGATACAACCGGCCGTCGATGCGGGCGTAGATCGCCCCGGAAGTGCGGTCACCGATGATCGCCGAATCACCCACCACGCCACTGGGTTTGAGAACGTTCAGCAGCACCATCCAGCCAGCGGCGATGGCCACCAATACCATCGACAACACCAGCGCCGCGGTCTGCTTGCGGTCATCGTGTTTCATTCGCACCGAGAAGCGCGTCGTTGCCGCCCGCAGCCGCCGGTTGTAGAACAGATGCCCCGAATTCTGGTCGCGGTTTGACAAACTGAGTGGCATTGGTCAGTAACCCCTGGGTCCGCGGCGGGGATCCGCCTGCTGAATCCGACCGGTCAAATCCGATGCATCGGCGGCGACGCCGTAGTGTCGCTGCGCGTAGTTGATGAAGGCACAGGCCTGCGCCACCAGATCATGGATGCTCGCCGAGGTACCCGGCTCGTGATACGCCGCGAACGTTGGGGCGATGAACTGCCAGGCGCCTTTGCTCGGAGTGCCTCTGGCTGCGTTGGAATCCCAATCGTTTTCGGCGTTGGGGTCGTAGTTTGATTCGCGGCGCGCTACCAAATCCATGCCGCGTTCCCACCGTGCACGCGCCGCAGGATCATGAATGCCCTTGATATCCAGGGCCTTACGAATTGCGGCCAACACGGAGGCACGGCCGCTGCCACCCCCGATGCGGTCCCGTCGCCCCGCGAGCGCGTGCGACCGCAGGTAGTGCAGCCGTCGCAGCCGCAGCGCCAACAACCGCGCCTGCGAGCGCGATCGCGCGATGTGGCCGTGCTGCGCACGCAAGCGTGCGGCCATCCGGGCCATCGCCTCACGACGACCCATCGGCGTATCGCTCGCCGGCATCACATCGGACACTGCGGCTTCCAGATTGAGGCGCGTCGCCGCGCTCGCGTGCGCGCGATCGGCCCGAGCTCCCGCCAGGATGGAATCCAGCGCCCTATCGGTGTTGGCTAACCGATGCAGTCGCGTCACTAAGGCGCCTGACCGCTTGGCCGCTCCCCCAGGCAGTCCGGCCGCGTTCGTCGCTTGCCGTATCCCGTGGGCGCGGGCGCGCATCAGCGCGGGCGTACGGCCGACGCCACGACCGGCATCGCCGCCGACGAACAAGCCGTGTCCGCGAGACAAAGCGGCCACTGCCTGCGTCACAACAGGATCATTCAACCGTTCCCCCACCGTAATTCCGATTGAAATCGGCTTGCGCTTCCTCACGCAAGGCCTCAAAGACCATATTCAGCCGATCCATCAACTCGCGACAGGTATAGGACGTCATCACATGCGGGGCCAACGACAGCCCGGTGAGGCGCCCATCCGAATTACACACTGCATAGATGTCGCCCACGTCGGCGGTGTAGGTCAGCGACTCCTGGGCGGCCAGAACCTCTTCCCATTTCTCGAAATTCGCCTTCAAATCGGCTAAGACCTGATCGACCAACGCCTTGTCCCCCGCCGCGTCCGGGCGCACAGCATCCGTATCGGACACCTCAGCCACTGCTCCCATACCTTCTGGCCCGCCGGCCGTCATCGCTTCGGCCGCACCCATAGCATGCACGAAACCGCCGTTCGCACGCTTGGTGTCGGGTGGCCGGACGGGATCGACCGTAGTGCGTCGGCACGTGCACCCGCACACTGACCTTCGGAGCGCCATTAGCTGTCATGGCTGTCGTCATGCCGGTTTAATCCGGTTATTTCCGAAATACAACAGCAATATGAAATCCAGGGCCCGGCCCTATTCCTGCGGCTCTTCGTCCGTCGGCATAATCACGATCCGTCGGCTGGGCTTGGCGACGACGGCGGGTTTGCCATCAGAAGACTTCGTCACGGGAACACTCGGCGGAACGGTCAAGCGACCCTTCACCGGCTGGCCATTGGGGATACCCGGCACTGTAACGCGCTTTTCTGCGGGCTTGTCCTTACTGCCGCCGTCACCATGGGCGCCCATCGCCCCGGGCATCATCGGCATGCCGGCCATGCCCATCGGCCCGGCAGGCGGGGGCGGGCCACCAGTCGGTGTGACGGACGCTGACTTAATTGATGCTGCAGCAGGGGTCGTGGGTGGCGACGACTGCGGCACCGGCGGCGGACCCAGAACGCCGGCTGGGGTCGTGCCACCACCAGCACCAGCACCAGTGCCACCGCCAGCGCCACCGCCAAGACCGGCGTCGCCGTGACTGGCGCTGTCCAAGACGACCCCATCACCCGCCATACCGGTTAGAGCGGCCTCCGCCGCTCCGCCGCCCTTCGCCGCCCCCATCAGCGGCTGAATAGCGCTCTCTGCGGCCTGCATAGCCTGTTGTGGAACCTGCGTGAGCGGCCCCATCACGCCGCCGAGCGCGCCGGTAATAGCACCCGCGATGCCCGATGCCATTTGTTGAATCATCTGCGGTATCTGCTGGAACTGTTGCGACGCACTATCTTCGTTGGCCGGAAACTTCTGCGCGGCATCGGCCGCATGCGCCCTACGATCCACATCGCCTTGAATGCTGGCGGCCTGGTCGCCAGGGACACCGAGATTGCCGGCGTTCAGCAGCCCGGTGACAGCCTGATCGGGGGATGTACCGCCGGGTACGCCAGGGACTCCAAACGGCAATACCGGCGGACCTGGGGGTGCCGCGGCTATCCCGCCATAGATCCCCGGACTTGCCTTTATCGGGATTCCGCCCGTCATGCTCGCACCTCAACCCCCACGCGTACCGGACCGCAAATCGAGTCTCGCCTGCTTAGCCAGTCGTATTGGGTCGCATAGTAGAGCGCCAGCCACTTGAAAGGTAGTCATCGCAGCTTCGCCGAGACCGCTTCGTACCACGCCACGTGGTAGTGCGCCAGGGATTCGTGGCCATCAATCAGGGCGCCGATAGCTGCCAGGAGCATCCAGTCGGCTACCCGCGACAGGTCGTGGGGGTCATCCATCGCTTTGTGGTAGGCCGACTCCTGTTCCTTTTGCAGCAGGTCGATCTCCTTCTCGGTAACCCCTGTTCCGCGGGTAGCCGCTTGGGCCAACGTCTGGGCGACCCGCGGTAAACCATCGCGTCGTCGTACAGCTTCAACCAGCGTTGGGCCAAGCTCGTCCACTTCGGGCCCGGAGCGGGCTGCGCGATCACCGGTGAGGGCGGGGTCATCGGGTCGCGGCTTGGCGATAAATCCGTTGGGCTGGTGCACTGCGGCTGCGGTGACGGCGCCCAGCAGATCGACCACACCGGCGTCGGATCGGCGTAGTGCTGGCTCCAACAGTCGATTCACGCCGACCGGGATCTTGACATTTGGCGGGACCCATCCGCACGCGATGTCGGTGACCAACAGGGTTGTGCCATCGTCGCGCAGGCCCGCGGCCCAGGAAAGGCCCGGGGCTTGCCGAGCCACCGCGTCGACGAGGCGCTGCAGCCGATGCTGCTCCGCGCCGCGCCTCGTTGCGTCGCCGGCAACGGCGCCGGTTGCCGCAGACAACGCTGAGGCAGCGGGCGGAACTGCCGGGCCTGTCCCAGCCCGCCCAGCCGCGGTGCGATGGACGGTAGACATCAACGGGCTGCCCGCTGAGGACGATGTTGACACCGACGGCGCTACCGGTGAGCCGGACACCGGAGCTGTCGGCGCCGACATGGATGGTGCGGCAACAACCGGGGGACGCAAATCCGAACCATAGGCGGGCAACGGTCCGGCGGGGGTGGCCGGGGAGCCGGTTAGCGGGGTCATGGGCGCCGACACCGGTCCACCACTGACCACTGTCGGCGTCACGGGCACTGCGCCACCGGTCGAGGCCACTGGCGCGCCGGAGCCAGCCGAGGTCGCTGCAGCCGAACCATGTTGGGCTGCAGCAGATTCGACACCACCCGTCATCGTCGGTGCGGATACCGGCGGCACGACCGGCGACTGCGGCGGTGGATTCCCCGGCGACCCAACCGCGTTCATCACACCCTCGGACAATTGATGTGCACCGGCCGCTGCTGGCTGACTTGTCACGATTCCTGTCGCGAATGAATTGCCCAGCTGGCTCGGCGAAGGCCCACCGAGAGCCGCGGCTGGTGAGAGCCCACCGGCACCGGGCAGCGGCGAATTCACTGCAGGGGCACCTGGCATATGTCCACCAACTCCGGTAGGCACGCCCACCGGAGCAGTACCGCCCGCAGCGCCGGGCTGGCCAGTGCCGGCGGCCCCGACTCCCGCGCCAGGACGCCCGGTTACGTTAGATTGCGTACCGATCCCGCCCCCGTAAACCGTGTGGGTGCCTTGGCTGCCACCGCTATGTGTGCCGGCGCCAATGGCGCCGCCGCCCACAGAAGGTTGTTTGCCGCTGCTGCCGGTACCCAGGCCCTGATTCGCGAGGAACTCCTGCGGTGACATGCTCATTCCCTCAGCAGTCAGGATCTTCTGTATCGCATCGGTGATTGTGGCAACCGCAGCGCCTGCCTTGTGTGCCGCGAATCCATTTGCTTCGGCGATAAGCTCCTCGACTTCCGCGACCTTCATCGGTTCGGGTTCCTTCGAGTTCTCGACGTTGGCGATCCGTTGGTTGTAGTCGTCAGCAATCCCTCGAAGACCCTCGCGCAAACTATCGATTGCGTCAGCGCCCTTCTCAAAGGAGTCGGCTTTAACCTGGTATTTCTCAGCCAGATCAAGACGATGTTTTTCGCCTTGCTGAAACCGAAAAACGAGATCATCGGCCGTATGTCCCTCATTTGCTGACGCCAGCACTGTCCATTGGCTGTGCAATCCCTGGGCATACTGTTCCTGCTGCTGCTGCTGCACGCGCCAGTGCTGAGCACCAGCACGGAGTGTCGATGACGGCTTTGGCCACCACGCACCAATGAGGGCGGCCGTATAGTTCCCCGCCGGCAAGTCTCCTGTCACTACCGTCGCCTCCTCGGGCCTCGCTCCCGCCCACGCATAACCGTGGGTAGGCGCCCAGATATGGGTAAATCACGTTGGTAGGTATGCCCTTTACGGGCACATGGTCGCCATTGCTGCATCTGCCCGATTCGCTTCATCCAACGCGTTCTGCATGATTGGTGATGTCTTGTCGAACACGCTGGCGACAGCGACATAGGTGTGATATGCGGACGCAAGCGTCCGTGCGGCGTTGCGCTCACTTTGCCCCAATGCCGGATTATTCGCTGCCGTGTCGAGCATGCCGGCGGCATTGGTAAGCGAGACTCGCGCAATGGCGATATCTGTCCCATTGGTGTCTGCGTTTACCGATCGCGATGCGACCTGATACACGGAGCAAAGTTCCTTTTTGGCGTTCGCAGCCTGGTCTGGCAAGAAGGTTGGCGAAGGGGCCACGGTTGTCGAAGCCTTGCTAGCGCCACTCGAACTCGGCCGAGCGAGATCGATGACACCGAGAACCAGTGCGGCAACCGCAATCAAGCCAATCACCACCAAGGCGACAGCGATGCGCCCACTCGACGCTGGCCTCCTGGGTTCCGCAGGTGGTGTCCACGGCGCCGGAGGAGGCGGCTGGGGATTCATCACCTGATAAAGGCTAATCGCCCAAACTGCGGTGTCACTTCAGGCCGGCGCCTTCGGAGCGTTACCGATTCCGACGACAGCCGCGACACTTTAGGTCTGGTGAGTGTCGTCGGTCAGCCCGTCGGCGCGCGATGGCGGTGTCCCGTCGTCGCGGTTCGCGCGGCCTCGGGGTCGAGCCATCCGCCCAGGCCATACTCGCCGCGGTGACGTGCGGTCATGCCGTCTTTCTGCAGCGCATCACCATGGCCAGAGACCACATCGGCGATGCTGAACAGCGATTCGGAACCGTCGTCGAAGTAATGCAGATGGTCATAGACCGGATTCGTGTAGTGGCCGGGCACCTCGGCTTTGAATCGGGTCGAACCGTAAGCGTCGACGGACGGGTCGTCTCCGAGGCCGCCGAAACTCACACCGATTAGGCCGGGCCCCGTCACCTGACCGGGTGACCAGGTGACCGCGTCGCCGGAGGCCGCTCCGACGTAGAGATGCCCACCATGTGACAGGTGGAAGTCGGCCGCCGAATGAGCCAGGTCGGTGCCCGGGGAGCCGAGGAGGACCACATCGTTTGCGTGCATCCCGTAGGCGGCCGCCGCATCCGAAACGACGGTAGATCCGTAGGAATGGCCGACGACGGTCATGTGCGTCGGGCCGCCTTCGTGGGTGACCGCAAGAGCGTTCACATCGTCGGCTAACGCCTGGGCACCGGCACGAGCCATGTTCGGTTCCCGCAGGCCCGGGTCGTACCAATTGTTGGGGGCGTCGTAGCCCACCCAAAGCACCACTGCGGTCTGACGGCCCCAATCGGCGAGCGCCGATTCCTGGTAGAGACGCACGGCTTCGGTTTTGGCCAGCGTCCCCGCTTGCAAGCTAGTGCCCGCTCCCGTCACCAGAACCGCCGTGTTAGCCGCTGCGTCGGGGTTGCCCATCGCGATGGCCGCGGTCCCTTTGCCGCCGAAAGCCTCCGGCTGATACTTCAACAGAAATATGTCCCGGTCGACGGCGTCATGCGGCGCGTTCAGTCCTTCTCGGGTGCGGCGGGCGTTGTTGTAGCGGGTGATGGCAACTGCGGTTAGCCCGTGCCTGCCCGGGTCGTCCAGGACCTCGTTCACCGACACGCCGTGCTGCCTGGCGGCGTCCTCCACTCGGCGGAGGTCATTGTCCATCACCGCCTGATTGACCCTGCTGCGGACGACGACGGGAACACCGTTGAGGTTTCCCAGCTCCGATCGGTGGTCGGCGATCAATTGGCTTTGCTGTTGCGGGCCAAGCGTTTTCCACCACCGATTGATTTCCTCCGCGGTCCTTCCCGGTGGTGGGATCTGCATCGGTTCCTCGGAGTTCGTCGCCGAGTCCGCGGCGTCCACCGCCAGGAGAACCGTCGGGTCATACGCGTCGGTGCGCAGGGTGGTCAGCGACCTCTGCAGGAAGTTCGAGTAGCTGCCGCGTACTGAATGAAGTTGGTTCAGCGCGCATTCGGTGTCGTCAATGGCTTGCTGTTCCATCGCACGGATAAGCGCGTCGAGCGCGGACCGATCCGCCGCGGTGAGTTGGGTGTCTGCTTCCAGATCCAGCGCGTGGCCGAGTTGGTTGTCGATCTGCTGCAGCTGACTATCCAAAGTCACGACCAACGCTGCGCCGATGCGTTGCGCCTCGGCCAAGGCGGCCGCAAGCTCTTCCAAGTCGACCCCGATCTTGGGCAACTGTAAGGACTGCGCGCCCAATGCTTTGGTCACCCGCTGCACCTCGACGAGCTCGTTGATCGGTTGCTCGCCAGTCACCCGATTCCATGAAGCCTCGAAGCGGCGGCGCGCTTCATCGAATGCAGTGCTGGCCTCGGCAGTGCACCGGCCGGCATCGTGAAACGCCCGCGCCAAATCGGAAATCTGCGCTGGACGCCCGGCTTGCAGGCTCTCGTTGATCGCCCACGGGTCACCACCGGCTTCGGCTATCAGGTGCGGATTGCTGATGTACCGGAGCTGCATCGCACCGCCCGCATTTCTGCGGCGTTGCGGTCGTCCATGTCGGTGAACCCGTTGGCCGCGTAATGCGCTTTGCGGCCGAGTTCGGTCAGCGTCTCCTGGTGGACCTGCAGACTCTTGACGTGCTGAGCGCGCGCGGAGCTGACCGCGTCGTGAAACGTCTCGGCGGCGGTGAAGTCGCCAAACATCCCCGATGGCAGCGGGCCCCGCGACAGCTGATCAGCCCCGTCTCGCGCATGCCCGCCCGCGCGATGAGATTCGTTGGCGCCGGAGTGCAGCAAGTCAATGTCGACGAACATCGCTACCCCTCCCGGCTAATCACGGCCCGGCAGCCGGTCAATTCAGTCATAAGTTGCTGGCCCCATCGGCCAAACCGTCGCCGTTGGTGTCGGTCAGCCTGACGTTCCACTTGCCGTCGCCGTCGGTGTCGACATATCCGGTCACGCCGTTGTCGCCCGCGCACAGCACCCGGTCCGCCACCCCGTCGCCGTCGGTGTCAAGCAGTCGATCGTCGGCGTGCCCTTGAACATCCAAGCCGTCGAAGTCGACCAACGGACCGCCGATGTGCTCCACACCGTCGAGCCCGAACCAGCGCAGTTGCCCACCCCGGTCGACGGTTACCGCCCACGTCCCCGAACCGTCATCGGTGAAATAGGCCTCCGGCGTGCCGTCATTGTCGAGGTCGAGCACGGCGTGATCGGCCACCCCGTCGCCGTCGAAGTCGGCCAGTGCGTCGTCCTGCATCCCGTCACCGTCGAAATCCAGACCGACCGCATCGAACCGACCGTCGCCGTCAAGGTCGAGGTTTGGCTGCCCGTGCCAGATGGCCGCGCCCTCGTCGCCAGCGAGACAGTAATCCATACATGCTCGGACGCCTAGGTACCGCTAGGGGTTCCCGCGCGACCGCCACCAGGCCAGCAGCTCGGCCGTGGCCTCCTCGGTGGTCAATGGCCCGCGGTCCAGCCGCAGCTCTTTCAGGTAGCGCCAGGCCTCGCCGACCTCCGGGCCGGCCGGAATGTCCAACAGCTGCATGATCTGGTTGCCGTCCAAGTCGGGGCGTATCCGCGCCAGATCCTCCTGGGCGGCCAGTTCAGCGATCCGCGCCTCCAGCCGGTCGTAGTTGGCCTGCAGGCGGGCGGCCCGTTGTTTGTTGCGGGTCGTGCAGTCGGCGCGCACGAGCTTGTGCAGCCGCGGCAGCAGCGGCCCGGCGTCAGCGACGTAGCGGCGCACCGCGGAGTCGGTCCACTTGCCGTCGCCGTAGCCGTGGAAGCGCAGGTGCAGGTACACCAGCTGCGAGATATCGTCGATCATCTGTCTGGAGTACTTCAACGCCCGCAGCCGTTTTCGGGCCATCTTGGCGCCGACCACCTCGTGGTGATGAAAGCTGACGCCTCCGTTCGGCTCGTGCCGCCGGGTGGCGGGCTTGCCGATGTCGTGCAGCAGCGCGGCCCAGCGCAGCACCAGGTCGGGCCCGTCATCTTCCAGCGCGATGGCCTGCCTCAGCACCGTCAGCGAATGCTGGTAGACGTCTTTGTGTTGGTGATGTTCGTCGATGGCCATCCGCATGCCACCGACCTCGGGCAGCACCACCTCGCCCATGCCGGTCTCCACCACCAGATCGATACCAGCCACCGGGTCGTCGCCGAGCAGCAACTTGTCCAGCTCGGCGGCCACCCGTTCGGCGCTGATCCGGGCTAGCTCCGGGGCCATTTCCTCGATCGCCTCCCGCACCCGTGCGACCACGGTGAAGCCCAGTTGCGACGCGAACCGCGCGGCGCGCAGCATCCTCAACGGGTCGTCGCCGAAGGACACCGACGGCGCCGCCGGGGTGTCCAGCACCCCCGCGCGCAGCGCCGCCAAACCGCCCAGCGGATCGAGGAATTCGCCCGGTCCGTCTGGCGTGATGCGCACGGCCATCGCATTGGCCGTGAAATCGCGGCGCACCAAATCGTCCTCGAGGCGATCTCCGAAACGTACCTCGGGATTGCGAGACACCTGGTCGTAAGTGTCCGCACGGAAAGTGGTGATCTCCAGGCGTTGTTCACCCTTGCCGACGCCCACGGTGCCGAATTGGATTCCCGTGTCCCACACCGCGTCGGCCCAGTGCCGCACAATCTGTTGGACCTGCTCGGGGCGGGCATCGGTGGTGAAGTCCAAGTCGGGGCTCAGCCGGCCAAGCAGGGCATCCCGCACCGAACCGCCGACAAGGTACAACTCGTGGCCCGCGGCGTCGAAAGTCGAGCCCAGCCCCCGCAGCATGGGGGCGTGCCTATTCAGGGCGACCGCGGCAGCGGTCAACAGGTCGGCATCGGCTTCCGGCACGTTCGATCAGCCTAGTCGGGCGAAGGTTCAAGCCTCGCTCACATGCGAACCTGCGCTTGCCGCATCGCGTGTGCGTTCACTGCGTTGAGTGTGTATCCAGGGCGGGGATCTCGGGGGCGATTTTCCGCCGCGGAAGCACACTCGATGCCTTGGACGCCCACAGGCACGCCGCGCCGTCGCGCACCGGGCTAGCGGCGAGTATGTCCTGGAGACCGACCCGTGCCAGCTACTATCGCTTGGGTGTCGGACGGCGAACAAGCAAAACCGCGTCGGCGTCGGGGGCGGCGCCGGGGTCGTGGCGCTCCCCGCGCGGCCGAGAACCATAACGAAGGCCAGGTGACCGACGACTCGGCAGCGACCAAACCCCGCCGGTCCCGATCGTCGCGCCGCATGCCGGAGCGGCTGCGCACCGTGCACGAAACATCCGCCGGCGGGCTGGTCATCGACGGCATCGACGGGCCACGCGAGGAGCAGGTCGCGGCGCTGATCGGGCGCGTCGATCGGCGTGGACGGATGTTGTGGTCGCTGCCCAAGGGCCACATCGAGCAGGGCGAGACGGCCGAACAGACCGCAATCCGTGAAGTCGCCGAGGAGACGGGTATTCGGGGCAGCGTGCTGGCCGCGCTCGGACGCATCGACTACTGGTTCGTCACCGACGGCCGCAGGGTGCACAAGACCGTGCACCATTATTTAATGCGCTTCTCCGGCGGCGAGCTGTGCGACGAGGATCTCGAGGTCGCCGAGGTGGCGTGGGTTCCGATGCGGGAGCTGCCGTCGCGCCTGGCCTATGCCGACGAACGGCGGCTGGCCCAGGTGGCCGACGAGCTCATCGACAAGCTGCAAAGCGACGGCCCCGCCGCGCTCCCGCCGCTGCCGCCCAGCTCGCCACGGCGTCGCCCGCAGACACATTCGCGTACCCGGCACTCTGACAAGCCCGTCGCTGGCCGGAAGAACGGTCACGGGCCAGGGCCGTGACCGCGCCGCGACTCTGCTGGACCGGCTTGTTGCGCCTTGCCGCTGTGGTCGGCATCGTGGCCGGTTTTGGGGTGCTCACCGGGCTCGCTCCGCCGCGCGCGGCTGCGGGCGAACCCGGAGATACGCCGTTTGTCCGCGTCCGCATCGACCAAGTGACCCCGGACGTGATCACCACGACGAGTCAACCCGTCGTCACCGTCAGCGGAGTGGTTACCAACATCGGTGACCGCCCAGTCCGCGACGTGATGGTCCGGCTTGAGCACGCTGCGGCGGTAGCCGACTCGGCGGGCTTGCGCACCTCCCTGGACGGCGGCACAGACCAGTACCAGCCGGCCGCGGACTTCCTCACGGTTGCGCCCGAACTTCAGCGCGGGCAGGAAGCCGGGTTCACCCTGTCGGCCCCGCTGCGCTCGCTGGCCAACTCGTCGTTGGGCATCGACAAGCCCGGGATCTACCCGGTCCTGGTCAACGTCAACGGAACACCCGACTACGGCGCCGCCGCCCGCCTGGACAACGCAAGGTTTCTGCTGCCCGTCGTCGGCGTGCCCCCCGACCACGCCGGCGACCTGGACGCCGCCGTCGCGCCCGACACCTCGAAACCCGTGTGGATCACCATGCTGTGGCCGCTGGCCGACCGGCCCCGGCTGTCCCCCGGCGCGCCCGGCGGCAGCATCCCGGTCCGGCTGGTGGACGACGACTTGGCCACCTCACTGGCCACCGGCGGTCGACTGGACATCCTGCTGTCCGCGGCCGAGGTCGCCACCAGCCACGAGGTCGACCCGGACGGCGCCGTCGACCGCGCGCTGTGCCTGGCCGTCGACCCGGACCTGTTGGTCACCGTCAACGCGATGACCGGCGGCTACGTGGTGTCGAATTCGCCCGACGGCCCCGCTCAACTGCCTGGCACGCCGACGCATCCGGGCACCGGTCAGGTCTCCGCGACGGCGTGGCTCGGCCGGCTGCGTGCGCTGGCCCACCGGACCTGTGTGGCGCCGCTGCCTTATGCGCAAGCCGATCTGGACGCCTTGCAACGCGTCAACGATCCCGGGCTGAGCGCGATCGCCACCAACGGCGTCGCCGGCATCGTCGACCGCATTCTGGACGTGCCGTCCACCCGTGGCGCCACGCTGCTGCCGGATGGGCCGTTGACGAGCCGCGCGGTCAACCTGCTCAACGCCAACGACAGCACGGTCGCAATTGCCGCCGCGGACTTGTCGGCCCAGGATTCGGCGAGCGAGGCGCCCGCCAGCGTCGATACCGCGCCCAAGCGGTTGTCTCCGCAGGTGGTGGTCGCGCCGTTCGACCCGGCCGTCGGGGCCGCGCTGGCCGGAGCGGGCACTAACCCTGTCGTGCCGACCTACTTGGATTCCTCGCTGACGGTTCGGCTCGCGCATGACTCGGACACCGCTCGACGCCAGGACGCCCTGGGCTCCATCTTTTGGCATGCCCTCCAGCGCGACGCCGCGCCGCGCACCCAGATCCTGGTCCCGCCAGCGACGTGGAACCTGCCGGCCGACGACGCGCAGGACATCTTGACCGCGCTGGCCACCACCATCCGTTCCGGTCTGGCGGTGGCGCGACCAC
>Ga0306925_10000284_pt1 | contig 34407 bp, 31 predicted proteins | sample flu12Cox44000176_FD_203755 | JGI IMG/M metagenome (GOLD analysis project Ga0306925, IMG submission 203755) | Lab enrichment of tropical soil microbial communities from Luquillo Experimental Forest, Puerto Rico - flux8day.12C.oxic.44.000.176 (v2)... | ecosystem: Environmental > Terrestrial >... | reverse complement strand
TCCCGGATCATTGCGAAACCTCGGATGGAACCTGGGGTGGTTTACTCCGGATCGGCTGGGCTTCAACATGGCCTGGCTTGCTGCAGTTTATCTAAGCTACCAGCTCATCTCGATTCCATTCAGCTTGCCCGGCGTTGCCAATCGTTTCCTGGGCGTTGTCGACGGCATGGCCTCGCTGGTCCCACTTGCCATCGTGCTCATCGTCGTGTTTGGAAAACCGTACCTTCTCGACACTCCGCAACGATGGGAGGCTGCAATTCTGCTCATCTTCATCACGATGGTGGATCTGTTCGGCGGCTACACATTCAACATCGCACTCAGCCGCCGCACTATGGATGTGGCTCCCGTCACGCCGGCTTGAGATCGCAGGCGAATGCGGCAAAAGGCCCCTTGGCGTCGGCGCGATTGGTATCGTGACGGCGTGGTCGCGCAGGTCTTGCGGGGCATGGAAATTGAAATTAATGCGCTCCATTCCGCTTAAGGGAGGATGATGGTATTACGCTCCTTGGGCTCATGATTTTTGGCCCGCTTGCGCGGCACTGCTCGGTGCCCGACTGTTGGTTTGTGTTTGCGTTTCCGTAACATATCGCCTCTAGTTTTCACGAGGTGCCTCGCAAGATCGAGGCATGCAGCCGTTGCATGCAATGCTTGGTCGTAGGCTTCGACTGCCGGAAGGACAGGGGATGTCAAAAACCGTAATGATCGTGGAGGACAACGAGCTCAATATGAAGCTCTTCCACGACCTCTTGGAGGCACATGGTTACCACACCGTTTGCACCCGCAACGGCATCGAGGCGCTCGATCTCGCCCGCAAGCACCAGCCTGACCTGATCCTGATGGACATTCAGCTTCCCGAAGTGTCGGGCCTTGAAGTGACCAAATGGCTAAAGGACGACCCCGACCTCAAATCCATTCCGGTTGTCGCCGTGACGGCGTTTGCCATGAAAGGGGATGAAGAGCGCATCCGGGAAGGCGGTTGCGAAGCCTATTTGTCCAAACCGATATCGGTGGGAAAGTTCATTGAGACTGTTCGAACCTTTCTGGGAGCGGATTAAGGAGATCGGCCGATGACTGCGCGCGTGCTGGTTGTTGATGACATGCCTGCCAATGTCAGGCTGCTGGAGGCACGTCTCTCGGCGGAATATTTCGACGTTATGACCGCCGGTGGCGGATATGAGGCGCTGGCGATCTGCGAGCGTGCAAAATGCGACATCGTGCTCCTCGATGTCATGATGCCGGATATGGACGGCTTCGAGGTTTGTCGTCGCCTCAAAGCCGCTACGACGACGCACTACATTCCCGTAATCATGGTGACGGCGCTGGACCAGCCGTCCGACCGGGTCAAGGGACTCGAAGCCGGCGCGGACGATTTCCTGACCAAGCCGGTATCCGATTTGGCACTCATCGCGCGCGTGCGCTCACTCGCGCGGCTCAAATTGATGGCGGACGAGTTGCGCATGCGCGCCGTGGCGTCGCGCGACCTTGGAATCAACAATCCGGAGCGCGAAGCGCTGATGGAAACGGGTCGGGATGGCCGCATTCTCGTCGTCGAAGACCGCCCCCTGGCTCATGAGCAACTCCTGGCGATGTTCGCCGGCGAGCATTGCGCCGATCTTGAATCCGATGCGAACGCCGCCCTGTTCCGCGCCGCCGAGGGAAGTTACGATCTTCTGATCGTCTCGCTCGGATTGAAAAATTTCGACGGATTGCGCCTGTGCAGCCAGGTGCGCTCGCTTGATCGCACCCGCAATATGCCAATTCTGGCCGTTTCCGATACCGACGATAACGTGCGGCTCGCCCGTGGGCTGGAGATCGGCGTCAGCGATTATCTCGTGCGCCCCATCGAAAAAAATGAGCTGCTCGCGCGCGTGCGCACGCAAATCCGGAAAAAGCGGTACATGGAGCGGTTGCGCGACAACGTGCAGATGTCCATCGAGATGGCGATCACCGATGCGCTCACCGGGCTTTATAACCGCCGTTACATGGAAATGCACGTTCGCAGTCTCGTCGAGCAGGCTTCATCACGCGGCAAGCCGCTGACCGTTCTCGTTCTTGATATTGATTATTTCAAGTCGATCAACGATACGTACGGCCACGATGCCGGGGACGAGGTTCTTCGGGAATTTGCGCTCCGCATCCGAAAGTCGATCCGCGGCATCGATCTGGCCTGTCGCTATGGCGGCGAGGAGTTCGTCGTCATCATGCCGGAGACCGATGTCGGCGCTGCGACCTCGGTGGCCGAGCGACTGCGGCGGCGGATCGCCAGCGCGCCGTTCCCGTTCCAGCAGGGGGCGCGTGCGGTCGAGGTCACCACCTCAGTCGGGATTGCCGCGCTCGCAGGCTCCGATGACGCGGCGAGCGTGATCAAGCGCGCAGACCAAGCTCTCTTCCGTGCAAAACGTGACGGCCGCAATCGCGTCGCTTCCGATGCGGCGTAAGGGATGAAAGTCAACCCTAATGCTTGAGGTTGATTGAATTCTGTCCGTAATCCACAGGGTAAATTATTGATTTCCGGGGTGGTTGCGCTATTTTGCCTGGGCGCGACAATATCCCTCGGCTAGCGCTCCACGGGTCGAGGGGAGTGGGCTGTTTGCCATATCCTATTGATAACCCTGCGGAATGCTCAGGTCCGCCGCATCTCCTGGGTCCCGTGGGGTTCGGCCGGTCGGGAGGCGGTACGAGTGGCCTCCTCATGACACCGCTCCCGACCGGCCACCTCTTCACCGGCACACGCGCTTGAGGGCTGGGCTTGTCCCTGACGCAGCCGGCCCGTGACCATCAAAGCACACGGCGCATGTCAGGCGCGTCGTTTTGCCAGAAGCGCCGTCTATTTGATCTTGCCTTCGCGGAACTCGACATGCTTCTTGGCGACGGGGTCGTATTTCTTCTTCACCAGCTTGTCGGTCATGGTGCGCGAGTTTTTCCGGGTTACATAATAAAATCCAGTATCCGCGCTGGAGATCAGCTTTACTTTGATGGTGGTCGCCTTGGCCATGACACGGAACCTCTATTGGCATTGCGCGCGGGAAAGTAACTCCTGAGGCGTCCTTGTCAAGGAACGCCTCGGCACCGATGCCTCAGAGCATCTCGCGCATGAACCGTCCCCGCGGCATGCGATAGAAGGGCACAGGCAGATCATGACCGAAGCCGTCGGCAATGCGGGCATCGAGCTCTTCCAGCATCACCCCGGTGACCGCCGACATGTCCAGCTCTTTCACCTGCGTGAGCGGTAACCAGACGAGCTCGACAAGCTCGGCATCGGGTCCCGTCATGCCTTCGATGCGCTGCGCGATGGCGCTGGCGTCAAGCGTGAAGAAACGCGTGTCGAAGCGACGCACCCGCCCAGGCGGGGTGATCGCGCGCCCAATGAAATGCAAATCCGCAAGATCGGGGAGAATCTTCGCCTGCGCGAATGCCGTCCATGGCCCTTTCGGCACAGTCGGGACATCTGGAACCGGGATCCCCAGAACCAAGCCGGTCTCTTCGAAGGTTTCTCGGACGGCGGCAAGCGCAAGGGCTTGCGCCCTGCGAGGACTCGCCCGGGAGACACGCTTCATCAGATTGGCCTGAGCCTCCGGATTGAGCGAACGCGCCACCGACATGCGCCCGTCGGCCGGATCGACCCGGCCGCCCGGAAACACAAACTTGCCCGGCATGAACTTGTGACGCGCGTGGCGCTTTCCAAGCAGCACTTTAGGCACGCGCCCGGTACGATCAACCAGAATGAGCGTGGCGGCGTCCTTCGGCGCCACGTAAGGGGCGGTCAGGTCGCGCTCCACCTCGTTCATTCGTTGGACGAAGCGGTTCATCCGGTCGATTGCGTCGGAGGGGTCGGAGTGCATGCGCCCCTTCATTTCCGGCTGCGCCTATCCGAACGCCGATGGCCGGCTGCCGGCTTGCCGGACGTGAGGCGCGGTCCCTGGCCGCGACCGCGTCTGGCTGCGCCCCGAGCGCCTTCGGACACAAGCTCGAACCGTAATGCGCCGGCGACCGGCGCCGCTTCGACAAGGCGGACCGTGACCCGGTCGCCCAGCCGATAGGCTTCGCCGCTGCGGCTTCCGATGAGCGCATGGCGATCCTCATGATACCGAAAATAATCGGTGCCTATGGTGCGCGCGGGGATGAAGCCGTCGGCGCCGGTGTCGTCGAGCTTGACGAACAGGCCGGCCCGGGTAGCGCCCGAAATGTGACCCTCGAAAATTGCTCCGATCCGATCGGCAAGAAAATGCGCGAGCAGGCGGTCAAAGGTTTCGCGTTCGGCCTTCATGGCACGGCGTTCGCAAGCCGAGATTTGCGCCCCGATTTCCGCAAGCCGCGTAGCGTCCTGATCTTCCGGAAGGCCGCCGGCGCCGAGCTTGAGCGCACGAACGAGGCCGCGATGCACGATCAGATCGGCATAGCGGCGGATCGGCGAGGTGAAATGCGCGTATCGGCGCAAGTTGAGACCGAAATGCCCGTAATTCTCCGCCGCATATTCGGCCTGTGCCTGGGTGCGCAGCACCACTTCATTGACCAGCTTCTCCACCTCCCGGCCCTGTACGCGCTTAAGGATACGATTGAACTCGGCGGCTCGTAGCGCTCCGCTTTTTGCAAACGAGATATCCAGGCTTCGCAGGAATTCGCGCAGCGCATTGACCCGTTCAGGATCCGGCTCATCATGAACGCGATAGATGAGAGGTATGCGAGCCCGCTCCAAGCTTTCGGCCGCGGCCACGTTGGCGAGTATCATGAATTCTTCGATCAATCGGTGAGCGTCGAGGCGCTCGGGCGTGACGATGCGATCCACCGTATTGTGCGCGGTCAGGACGATCTTACGCTCCGGAAGGTCGAGATCGAGGGGCTCGCGTTTGTCGCGGGCGTGCTTCAAGCAGCGATAGGCGGCGTACAGCGGTTCGAGGACTGATGCGAGCAGCGGTCCGGTTGTGTCGTCGGGCCAGCCGTCGATTGCCGCTTGCGCCTGCGTGTAGCTCAATTTTGCGACGGAGCGCATCAGCACACGGTGAAAGCCGTGAGAGCGCTTGCGTCCATCCGCGCCGACGACCATGCGGACGGCCAAGGCCGCTCGATCCTGCCCGGGTCGAAGCGAGCACAAGTCGTTCGAGATGCGCTCAGGCAGCATCGGCAGCACCCGGTCCGGAAAGTATGTCGAGTTGCCGCGCAGGAGCGCCTCGCGGTCGAGCGCCGATCCTGGGCGGACGTAGTGGGCCACGTCGGCGACGGCCACGCTGATCACGAACCCCCCGCGATTCTTAGGGTCGCGATCGTGCGCCGCATGCACGGCATCGTCATGGTCCTTGGCATCCGCAGGATCGATGGTGATGAGCGCAAGATCGCGCCAATCCTCGCGGTCTGCGAGCTCGGTCGGCCTCGCGGATTGCGCCTCTTTCAGTGCGGCGGGCGGAAATACTTGGGGAATTCCATGGGCATGGATGGCGATCAGGCTTACCGCGCGTTCGGTCACCGGCGCGCCGAGCCTTTCCGTGACTCGGCCGCTCGCCGCGCCATAGCTGCCCCTGCGCCGATTGACCTCGACAGCAACGAGGTCGCCGTCCTGCGCTTGCCCATCGGCCCCGGCGCTGATCACGACCTCCTGACCGAGCTGTTTCTTGTCGATCGGTTCAAGTCGCCCTCCACCGCCGGGGCGCGACCGAAAAATACCGAGCAGGCGCTCCTTGGCGCGATCGATGAGCTTGATCACGCGCCCGCAGTGATGGATCGCATTATCCTGGTCGGAACTTGTCTCGATCCGCAGCAGCGCGCGGTCGCCGATGCCGGCGAGCTGGTTTCCTCGCGCGCGGCGCTCGGCACGCAGGCGGATCTTTGGCGCCGGCCCGCGCTCGCCTTCATCCCATTCGGTTGGAATAGCGATCAACTCGCCGTCGGAATCCCGCGTAGTGATGTCGGCAAGCACCACATGAGGCAAAGCTCCGGGAGGATGAAGCTTCCTGCGCCGGCGCTCGATCTGCCTCTCATCCGTAAGCTCTCGCAGCATGTGCTTGAGCGTCGCGCGGTCGGCGTTGCGCATGCCGAAGGCGCGGGCAATCTCGCGTATACCGATCTTTCCCGGCCGACTGCCGATGAACGCGATAAGCTCGTCCTTGGAAGGAAAGGGATGCCTCGTGCGAAGGGACAATCGGTCACCGGGCCTTGGCTTTGCGCACCCGTTTCTTTTCGTCCCGCGCGGCCGTCTTCGGATGCACGCTTGGTGTCGGCTTCGATGTTGCCTTGCGTGCCGTGCTCTGGGGTTTTGAAGCGAGCTTGCTGCTCGTGTTCCCGGCACCACGTGCGGCTCTTGCCTCCAAAAGTCCGATGGCCTGCTCGAGGGAAATGCTCTCGGGCGTCATGTCCGACGCGAGTGTGGCATTGATGCCGTCATGGCTGACATACGGGCCATAGCGCCCGCTTTTCACCGTGACGGAGCCGCCCTTGTCCGGATGTTCCCCGAGCAGGTGACCGGCCGCGGCACCGAAGCGGTTCTTACGGGGGCCCCGCGCGCGCTTCTCCTCGATCAGCGTCACCGCGCGGTTCAATCCGATAGCCAGGACATCCTCGCCCGCAGTGAGATTGGCGTAGGTCTTGCCGTGCTGGACATATGGCCCAAAGCGGCCGATCCTGGCAATAATCGCCTCGCCATCGTCGGGATGCCGGCCCACCTCACGGGGAAGCGAAAGCAGCGCAAGGGCGCGCTCGAGATCGACATCCTCCGGGGAGGTCCCCTTGGGGACTCCGGCGCGTTTGGGCTTTTCGCCCTCGCCCCCCTCGCCCAGCTGCAAATAGGGCCCGAAGCGGCCCGACCGCAGCGTCACCTCGAGGCCGCTCGCCGGATCCTCGCCAAGCTTCTTGATCCCTCCGTCTACTCCCGCACCGTTGCCGGGAGCAAACTGCCGCGTATAGCGGCACTCCGGATAATTCGTGCAACCGATGAAGCCGCCGAATTTTCCCAGCTTGAGCGACAATCGCCCGGTCTCGCAATTCGGGCATTTGCGGGGATCGCTGCCGTCCTCGCGCGGTGCAAAGAGGTGGGGCGCCAGCATCTCGTCGAGGGCATCAATGACCTGAGCGACGCGCAGCTCCTTGATGTCGCCGACCGCCGCGGTGAATTCACGCCAGAAGTCACGCAGCAGGTCGCGCCAGGCCATTTCGTTGTTGGAGATGCGGTCGAGCTGCTCCTCCAGGCCGGCGGTAAAATCATATTCCACATAACGGGCGAAAAAACTTTCCAGAAAGGCAGTCAGCACCCGTCCCTTGTCCTCGGGGACGAGACGTTTCTTGTCGATGCGAACATAGCCGCGATCCTTGAGCACCTGCAGGATGGAGGCATAGGTTGATGGCCGCCCGATCCCGAGCTCCTCCATGCGCTTGACCAGCGAGGCCTCGGAGTAGCGCGGCGGCGGCTCCGTGAAGTGCTGGCTCGCATCAATCTTGCGTTTGCTCAATCTTTCGCCCGCGCTCATCTGCGGAAGACGGCGGGCCTCCTCGTCGTCGGGATCGTCGTCCCGGCCTTCCTGATAAAGCGCAAGGAAGCCGTCGAATTTCACCACCGTGCCGGTCGCTCGCAAATCGATGGCTCGGGCAGCAATGCGGGCGGAAATATCGGCGGTGGTGCGCTCGAGCTCCGCCGATTCCATCTGGCTCGCCAAGGTGCGCAGCCAAATGAGCTCGTAGAGCTTCGTCTGATCGCCATCGAGGAACGACCGTACGTTCCTCGGCTGCCTTGCAGGATCGGTGGGCCGAATGGCCTCATGCGCCTCCTGGGCATTCTTTGCCTTGGTCTGGTACTTGCGCGGTGAAGGCGGCAAGTACTCCTTGCCGTAGCTGGCCCCGATCACGCGACGGGTGGCTGCAATCGCCTCATCCGCGATTTCTACCCCGTCCGTGCGCATATAGGTAATCAGACCGACGGTCTCGCCTTCGATTTCGACGCCTTCATAAAGCCGTTGCGCGACGCGCATGGTGTGGGCGGGCGCGAAGCCGAATTTGCGGCTTGCCTCCTGCTGGAGGGTAGACGTCGTAAACGGCGGCGGCGGATTGCGCCTCCCTGGTTTGGCTTCGATCGCGGCAACGGTGAAGGCAGCACTTTCCAGCGCGCGCTTGAAAGCCTCCGCCTCGGCGCCCGAGCCGATATCCAGCCTTTGAATCTTCCGGCCGTCGGCGCCGACGAGGCGCGCCTCGAAGGCATCGCCGCGTGGGGTCGCAAGCGTTGCGACCAGCGACCAGTATTCCCGCGGGACGAATTTCTCGATTTCGAGCTCGCGGTCGCAGACCAGCCGCAGCGCCACCGACTGTACCCGGCCCGCCGAGCGGGCTCCCGGGAGCTTGCGCCAAAGCACCGGGGAGAGGGTAAATCCAACCAGATAATCGAGCGCCCGACGGGCAAGATAGGCGTCGACCAAAGCACCATCGATGCTGCGGGGATGCTTGAGGGCGTCCAGCACCGCCTGCTTGGTGACGGCGTTGAATACCACGCGCTCGACGGCTTGCTTCTTGAGCGCGTTCTTCTGCTTAAGGACTTCGAGGACGTGCCAGGAGATGGCTTCGCCCTCGCGATCGGGGTCAGTCGCGAGAATGAGCTTGCTTGCCCCTTTCACCGCCTTGGCGATGTCATCAAGGCGCTTGCGCGCCTTGTCGTCGACCTCCCAGACCATCCGGAAATTGTGCTCCGGATCAACCGACCCGTTCTTGGCAGGGAGGTCCCGCACATGGCCGAACGAGGCCAATACTTCGTAGCCTGAGCCAAGGTATTTATGGATCGTTTTTGCCTTGGCCGGCGACTCAACAACGACGATATTCATGAATTCCCAAAGGGTTAGAGGCCAAGAGGCGGGCCTCAAAAGGGCGGAATCGGGCGCGTTTGTTGCGGGCGTAGATGGGAATGTCAACCCTCGCTGTCAAACCGGAGGGCAGGCGGCTCCCCGCGCTACTGCAATTAATGCGAGAAAAACTGAGAGCATTCAATCAATCGGATACGCGGCTGGCGACCGGCTATTCTGGGCGGCGGAGCCGTACGGGATTACCCGCATCATCAAGTCAGCGATACCAGCCCGCCGCCGTGACGCTCGACACGGCCGGCAAGCTCAAGCTCAAGAAGGATTGTGCGCACGATTGCAGGCGAGGAGCCCGAGAGCCGGATGAGGTCGTCGACGGGTACCGGGGTTGGTCCAAGCAGGCTGACAATCTGCGTTCGCTCTTCGGCACTCGGGTCGGCCGGCGGGGAAGCCTGCTCCGGCTCCTCGACGGGAAGCTCTGCGGGAGATCCAAGAATTGGTCGCAGAACCGTGATCACGTCATCGACTTGTGTGAGCACGGTCGCACCCCGCTTGAGCAGCTCGTTGCAGCCCTCCGTACGTGGATCGAGCGGCGATCTGGGTACGGCGAAGACTTCACGGCCTTGCTCGAGGGCAAGACGGGCAGTGATGAGGGAGCCCGATCGTTTCGCCGCTTCAACGATCACCACGCCGGCGGCCAAGCCTGAGATCAACCGGTTGTGGCGAGGAAAGTCGCGGGCTCGCGGCTGCCAGCCCATTGGCATCTCGGAAACGAGGGCGCCTTGCGCGAGAATGTCGTTCGCAAGCCCGGCATGCTCAGGCGGATAGATATGATCGTGTCCTCCCGCCAGCACGGCCACAGTACCCGAGGTGAGGCTTGCCCGGTGCGCGCCAGCATCAATGCCGCGCGCCAGGCCTGAGACGATCGCAAATCCCGCCTGACCGAGCTGGCGCGCGAACTGTTCGGCGAGGCGTACGCCCGCGGCCGAGGCGTTGCGCGCTCCGACAACGGCCACCATAGGTGCTTTCAGCGTCGCCACATTGCCGCGGACGGCCAGAAGCGGCGGCGCATCGTCGATCATCGCCAGCCGATAAGGATACTCGGGCTCGCCCATGGCGAGGAAGCTCGCGCCGAGCGCCTTCATGGCGGCGAGCTCGCGTTCGGCATTCTCGCGCGAGCAGATGCGACCGGGCCCCGTGGCGCCGCCGCGCCGCGCAAGATCAGGCAAAGCCTGCAGCGCCCCCCGCGCACCGCCGTAATGATTGACAAGCAACCGGAATGTGCGCGGTCCGACATGCTCGCTGCGAATGATGCGCAGCCAATCGAGCTTCGTCTCCTCCGAGATTCTTGCTTGCGAGATTCTTGCCGTCATGCCGGCAGGGTAGCCGAATGAAGCGGTGGTGAGATAGCTGCTCGCGCTCGCCCGGCCGGCAAGTCGCGCAACAATGCGATCACGCTGCCTTGCCGATCTTGCTTTCGGTTCCCCGCAGCAACCGTGCAATGTTGGCGCGGTGCATGATCCAGATGAGCAGGGTGAGAAGCGCGAATAGTGCCGCTTCGTTTGTCATCCCCAGAATCCACAACAGTACGGGCGCCGCCGCGCTTGCCACTAACGCGGCGAGCGAGGAGTAGCGGGTGAGCACTGCGAGCGCGAGCCAGATCGCGCAAAAAGCGAGCGCCACGGGCCATGCAAGGGGCGCAAGCAGCCCGATGTAGATGGCCACACCCTTGCCGCCTTTGAACCCGAGCCAGACGGGAAACAGGTGACCGAGAAAGGCGCCGGCCGCCGCCAGCAGCGCAAGCTCGCGCCCTCCGAAATGCCCGACGATGAGCACCGACAGCGTGCCCTTGAGCGCGTCGGCGAGCAGGGTGGCCGCGGCGAGACCTTTCCTCCCGGTGCGCAGGACATTGGTGGCGCCGATATTGCCGGAGCCAATTGAACGGATGTCGGGCGTACCGGCGAGCCGCGTGAGGATGAGGCCGAACGGAATCGAGCCGCACAGATAGCCGAACGCCAGCGCGGCGGCACTGGAACCCCAGGAACCCCAATGCATCTTTCAAGCGTATTCGTATACGGTACGCCCCGCAACGATGGTGCGCACCACGCGGCCTGTAAGCCTCGCTTCGTCGAAGGGCGTGTTCTTGCATTTCGATTTGAGCGCCGCCGGGTCAAGCACCCAAGGTGCATCGAGATCGACCACGATCACGTCTGCGGGGCTCCCCGGCCGCAGATTGCCTCCCGCAAGATGCAGGAGCTCGGCGGGTGTGCTTGACATCGCCTTGATCAGGGTCATGAGCGGGATGTCGCCGGAGTGAACAAGCCGCAGGCCTGCCGGCAGCATGGTCTCAAGCCCGATGGCGCCGGGACTCGCCTCGTCGAACGGCAGACGTTTGCCTTCGACGTCCTGCGGATTATGGTCGGACATCACCACATCGATGAGGCCGCAAGCGAGCGCGCTCACCAGTGCGACGCGATCTTGCTCCGCGCGCAGCGGCGGACAGAGCTTGAGAAAGGTTCGATAAGGTCCGACGTCGAGCTCGTTCAATGTAAGGTGATTGATGGAAGCCGAGGCGGTGACCTTCAGGCCTTGCTCCTTTGCGCATCGGAGCACCTCGAGCGCCTCGGCGCAGGTCAGCGATGCGGCGTGATATCGCGAACCGGTCAATGCGACGAGGCGCATGTCGCGTTCGAGCATGATCGTCTCGGCTGCGGTCGGGATGCCGGCGAGGCCCAGACGGGCGGCGAACTCGCCCTCGTTCATCACGCCTTCCCCAACCAGGTCCGGATTTTCGGTATGGTGGACGATGAGCGCGTCGAAATCGCGCGCATAGGCAAGCGCGCGCCGCATGACCTGCGCATTGGTGACGCTCTTGGCGCCGTCAGTGAATGCGATGGCGCCCGCGGCCTTGAGTAAACCGATCTCGGCCATTTCCTCGCCGCGCAGCCCTTTGGTCAACGCGGCCATTGGCTGCACGTGGACAATCGACGTGTCGCGCGCGCGCCGCAGGATGAAATCGACGAGCGCCGGGTCGTCGATCACCGGCGAGGTGTCGGGCTGGCAGGCAATGGTGGTGACGCCGCCTGCGGCCGCCGCCTGGCTGGCCGAGGCGATAGTTTCACGATACTCCGCGCCCGGCTCGCCGACGAAAGCCCGGATGTCGATGAGCCCGGGCGCGATCAAGTTCCCGCTGCAATCAATAATTTCCGTGTTCTCGGGCACGCCGGCTGCACCGATCCCGCGCTTGGCTTCGCGGATCAGGCCGTCCGCGATGAGCAGATCGCCCTCGATGTCGAGGTTGCGTGACGGGTCCAGGATGCGCCCGTTGGCAAGCAGAATGGGGCGCCGCTCCGTGGCCAGCATGCGTCACCGGTTCGGCAACGTGCGCGACAGCGCTTCCAGCACCGCCATGCGGACGGCGACGCCCATCTCCACCTGCTCGCGGATCAGCGACTGGGCGCCGTCGGCGACCGTGGTATCGATCTCGACGCCGCGATTCATGGGCCCCGGATGCATCACCAGCGCATCGGGCTTGGCATAGGCGAGCTTCTTCTGGTCGAGCCCGAAATAGTGGAAATACTCCTGCGTGGAGGGCACAAACGAGCCGTTCATGCGCTCACGCTGGAGGCGAAGCATCATCACGATGTCGGCGTCGCGCAGCCCCTCGCGCATGTCGCGCGTCACTTCGACCCCGAAGCGCTCGATGGCGGGAGGCAGCAGCGTCGAGGGAGCCACAACGCGCACCCGGGCGCCTAATGCATTGAGCAGGATGATGTTGGAGCGCGCGACCCGCGAGTGCAGAATATCGCCGCAGATGACGATGATCAGACGCTCGATGCGGCCCTTGTTGCGGCGTATCGTGAGCGCGTCGAGAAGCGCCTGGGTCGGATGCTCGTGCGAGCCGTCGCCGGCATTGACCACGGAGCAATCGACCTTGCGGGCAAGCAGCTCGACTGCGCCCGAGGCGTGGTGGCGTACCACGATGATGTCGGGGCGCATGGCATTGAGCGTGACCGCGGTGTCGATCAGCGTCTCGCCCTTGCGCATGGAGGAGGAGCCCACTGACATATTCATGACATCGGCGCCGAGCCGCTTGCCGGCAAGCTCGAAGGACGCCTGCGTGCGCGTCGAAGCCTCGAAGAACAGATTGATCAGCGTGCGTCCGCGCAGCGATGCCTGCTTCTTGTCAATCTGGCGATTGAGCTGGACGAATTGCTCGGCCAGATCGAGAAGGTTGAGAATGTCCTCGCGCGACAGCCCCTCGATCCCCAACAGATGCCGCTGGCTGAGGACAAACGACGGCTTTTGGACAATGTTCATTAAAGCGTCACCTATAGGGGCAGATTTTCCCCTCGACAAGGGTTGTGCGCGGGTGCTCCACAGCAGGAATGCGGGTCGCCGTGTCCTCGAGCAGGTCCGTCCCTTGCGCGCGGCTACGTGCGGGTGAAGGCCATGACGCAACACATCGGCGCGGGAGAAGTCCTCAATCAGTCGCCGCCCTATGTCGACGTTGATCTCTATGGCAGCGATCAGCCGCTGCGGGAAGCCGTGGCGGTAAACGGCGGCCGCGCGGACGCCACATTGCTCGCCGAGTTCGGTCGCCGCTGGGGCGCAGCCGAGATGTTCGATCTGGGGCGGCAGGCCAACGAGAACCCGCCCCGGCTTCGAACCTTCGATGCCAAGGGCTTCCGTCTCGACACCGTGGAGTTTCATCCGGCTTATCATCGTCTCATGGCGGAAAGCGTCCGCGCCGGATTGCACGCTTCGACTTGGCGCGGCAATTTGCAGGCGGCACCCGAGCCGGCGCAAGTCGTGCGCGCCGCGCGCTTCTACATGGTCGCGCAGGTCGAGACCGGGCACCTTTGTCCCATCACAATGACGCGCGCAGCGGTTGCCGCGCTCGCCGGCGAGCCGGCGTTGGCGGAAACGCTCATGCCGAAAATTCTCTCGCGCGAGTACGATCCGCGCTTCTTGCCGTGGCGGGAGAAGGCCGGAATCACGCTTGGCATGGGCATGACGGAAAGGCAGGGCGGGACCGATGTGCGCACCAATACGAGCCGCGCCGAGCGGTACGACGGGCACTATGAGATCACCGGTCACAAGTGGTTCATGTCGGCGCCCATGTGCGACGCGTTCCTGGTTCTGGCGCAGGCGCAGGGCGGGCTGACCTGCTTCCTGATGCCGCGCATTCGGCCCGACGGTGCCGTCAATGGCCTGCGTTTTCAGCGCTTGAAGGACAAGCTCGGCAACCGCTCGAACGCGTCCTCGGAGGTCGAGTTCGCGGACGCCTTCGCCTGGCGGCTCGGGGAGGAGGGCAGGGGCGTGCGCACCATCATCAGTATGGTGCAGCTCACACGGCTTGACTGCGCCATTGCGTCAGCCGGCATCATGCGCATGGCGCTCGCGCAGGCGGTCCATCATGCGCGCCACCGGAGCGTATTTCAGAAGCAGCTCGTCGATCACGCGTTGATGCGGGCCGTGCTGGCGGACATGGCAATCGAAGTCGAGGCGGCGACCGCGCTGGTCATGCGTCTAGCCCGCTCCTTCGATCTCGCCGCTGGCCATCCGCGGGAGGCGGCAAGGGCGCGCCTGCTCACGCCCGCGGTGAAATATTGGGTCTGCAAGACGGCGCCGGGACTGGTCTACGAAGCCATGGAGTGCCTGGGCGGGAACGGTTATGTCGAGGAGAGCCTGTTGCCACGGCTTTACCGCGAGGCGCCGGTCAACGCGATCTGGGAGGGGTCGGGGAACGTGATGTGTCTTGATGTGCTGCGCGCGCTGGCGAACGAGCCAGAGGCCGCCGATGCGGTGCTCGAGGAACTCACGCGCGAAGCAGCCGATCTCCCGGGAAGCACCGATGCGGTCCACGTTATCCGCACGGCGCTGTCGCGCACAGATGCCGAAAAGGACGCACGTGCCGCGGTCGGGCTGCTCGCACAGCTCGCGGCTGCCGCCGCCTTGCGGGAAGGCGCGCCGCCGGTTGCGGAGCCGTTCGCACGAACGCGGCTCCACGATCGCCATGGAGGGTTCTTTGGAACAAGCAACATTGCCCCCGATGAGACCACCCTTTTGATCAAGCGCGCGTTGCCGGAGGATTGAGGTCCGAGGCAACAGTGCACCGCGCGAGCCGATCAAGCGCACCCTGCAGGATGAAAACGGCAGCGTGCTGATCGATCACCCTGGCACGCCGCGCACGCGACACATCCGCGGCAATGAGCGCGCGCTCGGCCGCGGCGGTGGACAATCGCTCGTCCCAGAGCGCGATTGGAAGATCGGTCAAGCGCGCAAGATTGCGCGCAAAAGCGCGGGTCGATTGTGCCCGCGGACCTTCGCTGCCATCCATGTTGACCGGGAGCCCCAGTACGAAGCCAGCCGCATTGCGCTCGGAGGCGACCGCCAGAAGGCGCGCGGCATCCGCTGCGAATTTCTTGCGGCTGACTGTCTCCACGGCGGTCGCGATGCGCCGATCAGGATCGCTCGTCGCGACGCCGATAGTCTTGCTGCCGAGATCGAGGCCAATCAGCGCGCCACGGCGAGGCAAATGCGCCGCCGCTTCAACGAGTGGAAGGATCAAAGCCGCCACGAGGAAAGGGGGTAACATGGGAGAGAGCCGGCGGCCAATGCAGGATCGGCGGAACGCCGCTCAACCGTCGCCGCGTTCGAACAAAGCCGAGGTCGCGGCGCGAGCGATGGCTACCACGCCCGGTAAAGAAGCAGCAGAACGAGGAGGATGAGGGGGACGGCCAGACCCAGAATGAAGACTGCGCGCTGCCACGGGCGACGCAGGATGATCTCGCCCCCGCGCGCCTTGTCGGCCGGATAGACCGGCGGCGAGGGGCTTGTCCGATCGGTGTGATCCTGCATGATTGAAGAAAACCCGCATTGCCGACAATTGTTCCGCTCCTGCGGGCTCCGCCGCATTCGTATATGGAGAAACGAGATGAGAATGACCGCACTCACATTCGCCATCGTGCTGATGGCGGTTGGAGCATCACGCGGTGCCGCTTGCGCGGAAATCAAGGTGCTGACCGCCGGCGCCTTCAAGCAGGTCCTGCTCGCAATGCTGCCCCAGTTCGAGCCGCAATCCGGTCATAAGGTGATCGTCGACAACGACACCGTCGGTGCGCTCACCAAGCGCATCGAGGCGGGCGAGGCCTTCGATCTTGCCGTGCTCACCCCCACCGCTGTCGACAACCTTTCCAAGAAGGGCAAGCTTGTGCCGGGCAGCGGCCGCAACCTCGCCCGCGTCGGTATCGGCGTCGTCGTCAAGGAGGGCGCGCCGAAACCCGACATAGGATCGGTCGACGCGTTCAAGAAGGCGTTGCTGGCGGCGAGCTCGATCGCCTACATCGATCCCGCTGCCGGCGGATCAAGCGGCATCTACGTGGCGGGGTTGCTCGAGCGGTTAGGCATTGCTGCAGAAATGAAAGGGAAGAGCAGGCTCATCTCCGGCGGCGCGGTAGCCGAGCATGTTGCGAGAGGCGAGGCGGAGCTTGGCATTCATCAGATCAGTGAAATCCTGCCGGTGAAAGGCATCACCCTGGTCGGTCCGTTGCCGGCTGAGATTCAGAGCTACACCATCTATGCCGCTGGCGTGAGCATCAACGCCAAACAAGCTGATGCGGCCAAAGATCTGCTCAAGGCGCTCACCGGCCCTTCTGTTGCCGAGGTGCTCAGATCGAAGGGCATGGACCCGCCATGAGCACCCCGCGGGCGCTGTTCTTCGACGTCTTTGGGACGCTCGTCGACTTCCGCACCGGAGTCGCGCGCGAGGCTGAGCTCATTCTCAAGCCGCTCGGCATCGCGCTCGACTGGCTTGCTTTCGCGGACGCGTGGCGTGACGAGTACCAGCCCGCGATGGAGGAGGTGCGCGCCGGAAAGATCCCATTCTGCAAGCTCGATCTCCTGCATCGGCGCAACCTCGACCGCATACTGCCGCGTTTCGGTGTCTTCGGCCTGCCGGAGGACACGGCGCACAAGCTCAATCTGGCATGGCACCGGCTTGATGCCTGGCCTGATGTGCCGCGCGGCCTTGCCCGCCTCAAGGCTCGTTTCATGCTGGCTCCGGTATCGAACGGCAACATCTCGCTCCAGGTCGCTCTCGCCCGTCGCAATAATCTTCCCTGGGACGCGATCCTCGGCGCGGAGACGGCAGGCGACTACAAACCCAAGCCGCGCGTGTATCTGGCGGCCTGTGAATCGCTTGATCTGGCAGCGAGCGCCTGCATGATGGTTGCGGCTCACACCAACGATCTGCTCGCTGCGGCAAAATGCGGGCTGCGAACCGCCCACATTGCGCGACCGGATGAGCGCGGCGCGGGCAGAGGCGAAGCTCGGCCGCAGGCGCCGGTCGACGTGGCAGCGCAAGACCTGGAAGACCTTGCCGGCAAGCTCGGCGCCTAATACCCGGCGCTCGGATGTGGAAATTATAGGCTTTATCGCTGTTTCACCGCTTCGCTATAGTGACGGCGCAATGACAGGGCCCGCGCCACGGATACCTGCGAAGGAGAAGCCTGCCGGGGGCACGGCGAGAGGCGGGCATGATTTGCATCTCGATGCCATCACGCATCGCTTCGGCGACTTTGTCGCTATCAATGATGTGCAACTCGCCATCAACGCCGGTGAGCTGATCGCGTTGCTCGGGCCGTCGGGTTGCGGCAAATCCACCCTGCTTAGAATCGTTTCGGGCTTCGTTCGCCAAACCCAGGGCCGCGTGCTGTTTGACGGCGAGCGCGTCGACCACTTGCCGCCCAACCGGCGCGGGGTCGGAATCGTATTTCAGAGCTATGCGCTCTTTCCTCACATGACCGTGCGGCAGAACGTCGCCTATGGACTGGAAGCGCATCACTGGCCGCGCGATCGCATTGCCCCTCGTGTCGAGGAGATGCTTGGGCTCGTACACATGCGGCCGTATGCCGACCGACTGCCGCGCCAGCTGTCCGGCGGGCAGCAGCAGCGGGTTGCGCTGGCCCGCTGCCTGGCGGTCGATCCGAAAATCCTCATGCTTGATGAGCCATTCGGCGCGCTCGACAAGAATTTGCGCCTGGACATGCAGATCGAGGTGAAACGGCTGCAACGCGAGTATGGGATCACGACCATTCTGGTCACCCACGACCAGGAGGAGGCGCTTTCCATGGCCGATCGGATCGCCGTGATGAACCGTGGCCGGATCGAGCAGGTGGCCTCCCCGAGCGACATCTACGATCGCCCTGCTACGCTCTTCGTCAACCAATTCGTCGGCACGACCAATCTGATGCCGGGCCGGATCCTCGGCGGTGATGCGAGCGGAACCGATGTCGCGCTGGCTGGCGGGGTGGTGCGTGCCTGCCCGGCCAGCCTCGAAAGAGGAGCGAATGTCGTAGTGTCGGTTCGCCCCGAGCAGCTGCGCGTGCAGGCCGAGGGACGATGCGGCCAGCTCGCCGGCACGGTGAAGATGGTGATGCCGCTCGGGCCGCAAGTGATCTACGACGTGGAGATCGCCGACGGAACTGCCGTCAAGATCAGCCAGTCACGCGACGCAGGCGCCAGGCAATTCGAGACCGGCAGCACCATTCACTTCGCTCCGGCTTCCGCGGCTTCCTGCCACATCTTCCCTGCGCAAACCCCCTCGTAAGGAGTCGTGCATCATGCCGCTGAACCGCCGCCATCTCCTGCGCGCAAGCGCAACATTCGGCGCCGCCGCACTGCTGCCGTCATCGTTGGCCGCGCAGGCCAAGACGCTTGTGGCCGCCACGTTTCCGGGCACCTGGAATGAAGCGCAGCGCGAGATCCTGGCGCCGGCTTTCAGCAAGCGCACCGGTGCCTCCGTGACGCAGTCGATCCTGCTCGGCACCGATCAGATTTCGCGTCTGGCGGCCGCCAAGGGCGGAAGACCGCCGTTCGATGTCGCGCTGTTCGACACGCCGCAGGTGCTCGATGCCGCCAATCAGGGACTGATTGCGGAATACCCCGTGGCCAAATCGCCGAACTACAAGGACCTCCTGCCCGAATTCCAGGACAAGTGGGGCCCGCGTATTTCCATGCAGATCATCGGAATCGGCTACAACCCGCAGAAGATCAAGACTCCACCGAAGAGCTGGGATGTGCTGTGGGACCCGGCTTACAAAGGACGTGTCGGCCTCACTGCGCTCAACAGCCAGCTGGGCATCGCGTTTCTCGCCGAGATCAACCGATTGCGCGGCGGGCGCGAAGACAACTTTGAGCCGGCGTTCAAGGCGCTGCGCGAGCTGCTGCCGAATGTGGGAGCCATCGGCGCCAATCTTGGCGCCTTTGCCACCTTGTGGCAGCAGGAGCAGATCGATATCGCGCCGTACAATTTCAATTTTGTGCAGACGCTGAAGGGGAAGGATGTTCCGGTCGAGCTGTCTATTCCCAGCACCGGGCCGGTCGGGTGGTACACCAGCATGCACATCGTGAGCAACGCGGCCGAGCCCGATCTCGCTGTGCAGTATATCGACACGCATCTCGATCCGGCCGTGCAGAGCGCGATGTTGAAGCCGCCCTACGACGTCATTCCCACCAATAGTAAGGTGCCGCTCGAGGGTGCGATCACCTCAATCGCCAAAAGCCATGCGGATCTCGCGAAGATCCGATCCTTCGACTGGGAAAAGCTCAACCCTCAGCGTGGCGCCCTGATCGAAAGGTTCAATCGGGAAATCAAGCTGTAAGCCGATAAGTCAGCGTCCGGTGCAAGGAAGCGACCTCAGGCTCGTTCTGCCGTTGGCAGGACTGTTTGTGGCCTTTTTCGTCGCACCATTGGCTGTGCTTCTTGCGATGTCGTTTGCCCGCGACGCCGATATGCATGCGCTGACACTCGCCAACTACGTCAAGTTCTTCACCGACCCTTTCAATTATTCGATCCTGTGGGACACGCTTATGCTGGGCGTGAAGGCAACGCTGCTCTGCCTTTTGTTCGGGTATCCGGTCGCCTGGATCGCGAATCGCGCCAGTGCGCGCTGGCAAGCCGTGCTGCTGTTTCTGATCATCCTTCCCATCATGACCAGCGTGGTAGTGCGCACGTTTTCCTGGATCGTCATTCTCGGACGCCAGGGTGTGCTGAACCGGATCGCCATGGGGCTCGGGTTGACCAGCGAACCGTTGCGGCTGTTGTTCACCGAGCCCGGGGTGGTGATCGTACTGGCGCAGGTTCAGATGCCGTTGATGGTGCTTCCGATCCTCACTGTCATGTCGAAGCTCGATCCCAATCTGGCTGATGCGTCGCGGGTGCTGGGGGCGGGCGAATGGCGCACGCTGTGGCGCGTGACGCTGCCGCTCTCGCTCCCGGGCGTGATCGCCGGCTGCATACTCACGTATTCCGCGAGTGTAACGGCCTTCGTTACGCAAACGCTGATCGGCGGCGCGCGGCTCGTCTACATGCCCCTTCACATCTACCAGCAGGCGATCGGCGCCAACAACTGGCCGTTTGCGGCGGCTATTTCGATCATCTTCATGGTCGCCGTGCTCTGCGTGGTTGCGCTGCTCAACATGCTCATGCGGGTGACGCCGATCGATGCCAAGCCCTAGCTTCACGCTCGATTGGGAGAGCCTTTCCCTGCGCGGGACGTTCGTGGCAATCAGCGCCGTCGCCATCGTCTTCCTCGTTGCGCCCAGCCTTATCGTCATACTCACGTCGTTGACTGCCTCGCAGTCGCTCAGGTTTCCGCCGGACGGGCTGTCGCTGCGCTGGTACGCCGCATTGCTCAGTGCCGATCAGATGCAGCAGGCGGCATGGACGAGCCTGATCGTGGCATTCTGGGCGACCTTGCTCTGTGCCGTCCTCGGCACGGCGGCTGCACTCGCCATCTCGCGCTCCGATCGAACGTGGGCGCGCTTCTTCGATCTCATGTTCATGTCGCCGCTGCTTTTGCCCGCGCTCGCCTTCGGTTTTGCGGCGCTTGTGTTCATTTACAGGCTCGGGTTGCGCCCGAGCATCCCGCTCCTGATCCTCGGCCATGTCATCGTGTGCGTGCCCTTCGTGCTGCGCACGACGCTTGCGGCCCTCACCCAGCTCGATCACTCGTTGCTCGACGCGTCGGCCAGTCTCGGCGCTCGTGGTTGGATGACGTTTCGCCGCGTGACTCTGCCGCTGATCGGGCGCGGCGTCGTTGCCGGCAGCTTCCTTGCATTCATGGCGTCATTCGACAACGTCCCTGTCTCGCTGTTTCTGGCCGATGAGCGCACCGAGGTGTTGCCCATCCATCTCTGGCAGCAGATCGAGACCAACCTCGACGTGCGCACCGCCGCGGTCTCGGGCCTGATCGTGATTTTCACCTTGCTGCTGATGCTATTGGCCGAGCGGTTCGCCGGCCTCACTCGCCAGATGCGATGACAGGCGCGCGTCAATACGGCCGCATCGTGCCCTTCACCGTCGTGCGCAGCATCAAGCGACGCTCGGTCGACGGAAAATCGGTGCGTGCATGCGACGAGCAGCGGTTGTCCCACAGCAGGAGATCGCCCACCCGCCAGACATGCTCGTACACGAATTCGCGCTTTTCGGCGTGGTCGAATACCGCACGCAGCAGAGGCTCGCTCTCGGCCTGCGGCTTGTCGAGGATGCCGACGGTCATCAGGCGATTGACATAGACGGCCTTGCGGCCGGTTTCCTCGTGGGTGCGAAATACCGGGTGCACGCACTCGCCGTAGGCTTCTGTGCCGCGGCTGTCGCCCTTCATCGTCGAGCCGTAGTTGTAGTGGTGCTTCGCCAGTCGCCCTTCGAGCCGGTTGCGGATCTTGGCGTCGAGGGTGTCATAGGCGGCATAGCCGCTGGCGAATAAGGTGTTGCCTCCGGCGGAAGGAATCTCGACCGAATAGAGCAGCGTGGCCTTGCTCGGCACCTCGGTATGGATCATGTCGTGGTGAAACATCATCTCGCCGTCAGGCAACGCCCCGACCGGCTCGCCGTTCTCGCGGATGTTGCTGATGAGCATGATGCCGGGCAGCAGGCTGGCATAACCCTTGGGAAAATATTTTGGGGGTCGGGAGTGCTCGCCGCGCTCACCGAAATAGCCGGTCACCCGTGCAAGATCCTCCTGGGAAAGGTTCTGGCCGGGAAAGATGATCACCAGGTGGTCGAGCCAGGCCCGATGAATGGCGCGCAGCGTTTCCTCGTCCGGCTTGTCCCGCAGATCAAAGCCGCGAATTTCAGCTCCGATATGTCGCGTTAGCGGGACGACCTCGATCCGGCTTCTTGCCATGACATCCATGACGCATTCCTTCGCGGGGGCGGTGGTCGGGGTCTCACTCGGCCGGGAGTCGCTCGCAGGAAACATGGCGATCGGTCTCGGCATGCGCGAACTTGGCATGCGCGACCTTGCCATGCTCGAGCTCGCCGCTCGCCAGGGCGGCAAGGATTTTCTCCACCAGGAGACGTGCCGATTGCGCGCTCAATTCCACTGCTACCCGTTCGCGGCCCCCCTCCGCCTCATTGATGAAATCGATGCCGAGGGCATGATCGAGCGGCGAATGGAAAGGATGGTCGTAATAGACGTTGGCGGTGTCGATGCGCATCCATCCGTTCGGTCCCTTGGCGCTGCCCACGAGCTTCGCTTTCTCGACGATATATGAGCACATGCTGGTCTCCGCTTTTGGCTCAGGCTGCGCGCATTACGGCCGCCTGGGCGAGATGCCTGTTGAAGAATGCGAATACCTTGTTCCAGCCGTCGAGCGCCTGCTCCGGCCGGTAGGCGACACGCGCAGCGTTGAAGAATGCGTGGCCGGCGCCGTCGTAGCGATGGAACTCGTAGGTCTTGCCGAGCTTGCGTAGCACCGCCTCGGTCCGGTTCACCTGGTCGCGGTTCGGGTTCTCGTCGTCGTTTCCGAACAGGCCAAGCAGCGGGCAACGCAGCTTCTCGCTCAGGTCGATCGGCGCGAGCGGACGCTTGGCGTTGAGCTGGCTCTTATCGTCGACGATCACGTTGCCGCCCCAGCAATCCACCGCGGCGTCGATATCCGCAAGGGTGCAGGCGGCGAGATAGGTGTGGCGCCCGCCCGAGCAAAAGCCGATCACGCCGACCTTGCCGTTCGCGTAGGGTTGCGCGCGCAGAAACTCCATGCACCCCTTGACATCGCCCACCACTTGCTCGTCGGGCACGCCACCCGCCGCGCGCACCCGCGCCCCGACATCGTCGGGGCTGCCCGGCCCTTCGCGAAAATAAAGGTGAGGCGAGATGGTCACAAATCCATGATACGCCAGCTTGCGGGTTGCCTCCTTGATCCACTCATCCCACCCCGGCATGTGATGGATCAGCACCACGCCCGGCCACGGACCGGCGCCAAGCGGCCGGGCATAATAGGCCTCGCCCGCGTCATCCCGGTGGCCGACGAACGCCACGGTTTCCGCCAGCATTCCTTCGTAGGTCATTGCTCGTACCTCGATCTCCAGCCCCGCTCATGCCGCAGCCGTGCGGCAATGCGCGAACGGGGCTCTCACGGACATTTGTGCAGCACGGCCTTGTACGTCTGGTCCTGATCCGAGAAATCGACAGTGCCGTCATCGCGCAGGGTAAAATTGACGTCGCCCAGCATCGGGCTTCCGCCCGGACCTTTGCATTCGACATGGACCGCAAACGTATTGCCCTCGCGCTTGTTTTGAAGAATTGTGCAGAGTCCGAGCGTCGAGTCGATCTCGGTCGGTGTAATCTTCACGCGTGCAACATCGGCATCCGATCCGCTGGTCTTGCAGGGCTGATTTTCGGTATAGGTGCCGACCAGCGGAAATGCGGCATCGCCCAATGATATGGAAGCTGTCGTGAAGGTTGCCAGTGCGACGATGCCCAATATCTCGGCTGCGGATCGATGCACCAGGCTCCTCCACGGCAATGCGCTTCGCGTGCACCCGGAATGTAACGAAAGTTGCGTCAATGGCCAATGGCCATCAAGCTGCGCCAGCGCAACCAGGGGCCAGGCCCCGGTTCAGTGCAGGATGACAATGTAGCTGATGAGCGGGCTTGTCGTCATTCCCCTGACCGATCTCCGCGACGGTGGGCCCGCTCGCCTCGCACCCGATGCAATTGCGCGTGCCCGCGCGCTGCGCGATGATTGCATCACTTGGCTCTCGCCCTCCGTGCGGCTGCTGCTTCCCGCCATGGACGCTGTGACCCGGCACTGGCTCAAGCGCTCGGACTCCCCGTACGTCGCCGACATCGCATCCATTGCTGCGGCGCTCGGCTTTCCCGGCGTCTGGTTCCTCAATGGGACCTATGAATGGGGATGCACCGCCGTCGCCCGCGACGAGGAGGGCGCACCGTGGCTCGCGCGCACGCTCGACTGGCCTTTCCCCGGGCTTGGACGTCACCTTGAAATTGCGCGAATGCGCGGCACCGCAGGCGAATTCTACAATGCCACCTGGCCGGGTTACGCGGGTGTGTTGACGGCGTCGGCGCCGGGGCGATTTGCCGCCGCAATCAACCAAGCGCCGCTGTGGAGGCGCACCATCAGACCTTGGTTGCGGCCCTACGATCTCGCCGTCAATGCACTCCGTACTTGGCGGGTCCGATTTTTTCCTCCCGACCACCTGCTGCGCCAGGTGTTCGAGACCTGCCGTGATTTTGCCGAGGCGAAACATCGCCTGGAAACGGCGCCGATCGCCAGGCCAGTGATCTTCACCCTGATCGGTTGCGCGCCCGGCGAGCGCTGCGTCATCGAGCGCACGGAGCAGGGCTGCGCAAGCAGGAATGATGACACGTTTGCGGCCAATGACTGGCTGCATGGTCGCAGGCCGTGGGAGGCTCGCGTTGCAGCAAAGCGGTTGCTCACCGCATCCTGCGAAGAAGCGGCTGCCAACAGCCGAGAGCGGTGCGCGAGGCTTGGCTCGTGGCCGCAACCGTTTTCCCGCGCAGCTTTGGCCTGGCTCGTCCCGCCCGTGCTCAATCCATTCACGCGCTGCGCAATTGAGATGTGTCCTGCCGGAGCGACGCTGCGTGCGGCGGGATTTGAGCTGATCCCCGGTGACGAGTTGCCCCGTCAGGTTACCGAAACGCGTGCGCTGACCACCGAGCTCGCGCCGGCGACGGTATCCGCATGAGCCCGCATTCAGATGCCGGCCTGAGCATTGGGTTCCAGGTCGGTGGCTGCTACGGCCGATCCTCGCCACCGAAGAGCGCGGCGGGGAACTGCGCCGCATAGCGCCGCCGGTGGCTGCGCGGTGGCAGGGGCTCTGCGTGGCTGGTGGCAGGGTCGGGCACCACCACTTTGCGATAGAGGTGCCAGGTGGAATGGCCGAGCACCGGCACCACCACGGCAAGGCCGACGAAGAACGGCAAGGCACCCAGCACCAGCAGGCCGGCGACGATCAGCCCCCAGATCGCCATTGGAACGGGATTGGCGGCGACGGCGCGCACGGAGGTGAGCGCGGCCTCGACTGCGCCCACGTCGCGGTCGAGCAGGAGCGGAAACGAGACAACGCTGATGACCAGTACCGCCAACGCGAACAGGAAGCCGATGCCGTTGCCGACGATGATGAGCATTCGGCCGGCGCGCGTGTTGAAGATCTGGTGCAGGAAATCCGGGATCGAGGCCGCCGGCTCGTAGCCGAAATTCGCAATATAGATCATCTCCGCAATGGCCACCCAGAAGACGAAGATCGCGAGCAACAGCAAGCCGAGCACGGCAATCGCGCCGCGCGAGGGGGCGTGCAGCACGTCGAAGGCGCTCTGCCACGAAGGGTTGAGCCCCTGCTCGCGTTGCCGGCTCAGCTCATAGAGGCCGATGGCAGCGAAGGGGCCAATAAGCGCGAAGCCGGCGGCAAGGGGAAACAGCAGGGACAGGACGTCGTACCCCACCGTCAGTCTCGCCAGAACGAGACCGACTATGGGATAGATCAGGCAGAGGAACGCCGCGTGAGTGGGCATGGCCGAAAAATCGGACATGCCGCGGGCGAGTGCGTCCTTTAGGTCCCGGACACCGATCTTGCGAATTGCCGGGGGATGGGGGGTCGAGTCCGCTCCCATGAGAGCATGGACATGCGTCATGTCGGTCACTCCCTAGAAAGAGGAGGATCGCGACGCGCCGCCGTCATCATAGACCACGTCGTGGTCACGCCGTGCCGCGACCCGAACCCATATTAACGCAGGGAACGGGAACTTGTTCAACCGGTCCTCAGTGAGCCCGGACCGTTCGATCGGGGGTCAATCGAGCCTGGTCCGCAGAACGGTCACGATCTGGTTGTAGCGTTTGCTGCTTTGCAACAACGGAGCTCTTCATGGCCAAGCTTACCCTCTACCACGCCGCGCCGTCGCGCTCGTCCATTGTGCGCTGGATGCTCGAAGAGATCGGCGAGCCCTATGACGTCCATCATTTGAGCCTGAGCAAGGGCGACAATCGCGCTCCCGACTATCTCGCCGTCAATCCCATGGGCAAGGTGCCGGCGCTCCGGCACGGCGACGTGGTCATCACCGAGGCGGCGGCGATCTGCACGTATCTTGCGGACGAGTTTCCGCGCGCGAAACTCAATATCCCGATCGGGGATGCGCGCCGCGGCGTCTACCTCAAATGGCTGTTCTTCGGCCCAAGCTGCATCGAGCCGGCGATGATGGATCGCGCCTTCCCGCGCAAGGAGGAGCCACGCCGCGGCATGCTGGGCTACGGGGATTTCGATACTCTGATGAACGTGGTGACGAATGCGGTGGTGAAAGGCCCCCATATCATGGGCGATCAGTTTACCGCCGCGGATGTGGTGATCGGATCGGGCCTGCGCTTCGGCATGATGTTCAAGATGCTGCCCGAACGCAGCGAGTTCATCGCCTATACCGGCCGCCTGGCGCAACGGCCGGCCCTGGCGCGCGCGGAGGCCAAGGACAAGGAGCTTGCCGCCGCTTGAGCACTGTGCGACGCACCCCACCGGAGGCGGAGCGTCGGCATCCGATGATGCCGGCGCTGCGCATCCTCTATTTCGAGGATCTTTCGGTCGGCATGTCGGAGACCCTTTCCAAGACCATAGCGTCCTCGGACGTGGTCGGCTTCGCGCAGCTCACGGGCGATCGCAATCCTATCCATCTCTCGGAGCACTTTGCCGCCAGGACGTCGTTCGGAACAAGAATCGCGCACGGGCTCTACACCGCAAGCCTGATCTCGGCGGTGCTCGGCACCCGTCTGCCCGGTCCGGGCGCCGTCTACATCTCGCAGACGCTCAATTTCCGCGCGCCGGTGAAGATCGGCGAGCAGGTCGATGTGACGGTGACGGTCGCCGAGCTCATCCCGGCGCGCCAGCGCGCACGGCTTACCTGCGTCTGCAAGGTTGCGGGTGAGGTGGTGCTGGACGGGGAGGCGCTGGTGAAGGTGCCATCCGCCGCCAAGTCGAAGCGGCCGCTGCCGAGACTTTGAGGCTGGGCGTCGACTTGGGCAGGTTGCCCTCACCGGCAGCCTGCGCAATGATCCGGTCAATATCGATCCCTGAAACCGGTGATGCCATGACGACTGCAATCCTCGACGCCAAGACGCAAGCCAAGTCTCGCGATTTCGACGTGGAAGACCTCGAATATCTCCGCCACGGGGACAAGCCGCTGCTTGCGCGGGTGTTCCGGCCGCGCGGGGAGGGCCCATTCCCGGCGCTGGTCGAATGCCACGGCGGCGCCTGGTGCCAGAGCGACCGCACCACCGAGCGGCTGCGCCACCAGGCCATGGCAACCCACGGCATCGTATCGATCGCGCTCGATTTCCGCTCGGGCAACGAGGACCCCTATCCGGCCTCCGTGCAGGACATCAACTACGCGGTGCGCTGGACGAAGCTCAATGCGCGCGCGCTCAAGACCGGAGCGGACCTCGTGGGCCTCTCGGGCCAGTCAAGCGGCGGGCAGCTTGCCATGCTCGTCGCCATGCGGCCACACGATCCCCGCTACGCCGCGATCCCGCTCCCCGCGGGCTCGCCCGCGCACGATGCAGGCGTTCGCTGCGTCGTGATGTCGTGGCCGGTCATCAATCCGCTCAGCCGCTACCGGCTCGCCAAGCGCACGCTCGCCGGCCCCAATCCTCCGGAATGGCCGAAGTCCATCATCCCCCGCCACGACGCCTATTGGCGCAGCGAGGCCAACATGGCCGAAGGCAACCCGATGCTGGCGCTCGAGCGCGCCGAGAAGGTTGCGATCCCGCCTGCCATCTGGTTCCAGGGTCGCGGTGATGAGCTGCACGACTACAAGGACGCCGACGCAAGCTTCCCCGGCAACGAGCCCCAACGCTTCGCTGCGAACTACCGCAAGGCAGGTGGCGAGATTGCGCTCGAATACATCGATGCCGAGCGCCACGCCGGCCACTCGCCGGACCTCTCGAAAACCGGCGACATGTTCGAGCGCATGGTGGCGTTCGTGCACCGGCACATCAAAGTTGATTGATGGTGTGAGCGCGTGAGGGGGTAGGGGCGGGTTTGAAATCCGCCCCTATTCCGCCGCCTCGGTGCGCGCCTTGCGGGCCGCGTGCTCGCGCGCCAGCACCGGCGCCAGGAACTGCCCGGTATAGCTCGATCTCGTGCGCGCAATGTCCTCCGGGGTGCCGGCGGCGACGATCTCGCCGCCGCCGTCGCCGCCTTCGGGGCCGAGGTCGATGATCCAGTCGGCGGTCTTGATCACTTCGAGGTTATGCTCGATCACCACCACGCTGTTGCCCTGCTCGACCAGCTCGTGCAGCACATCGAGCAGCTTGGCGACGTCGTGGAAGTGCAGCCCCGTGGTCGGCTCGTCCAGGATGTAGAGCGTGCGGCCGGTGGCGCGCTTGGACAGCTCCTTGGCGAGCTTGACGCGCTGCGCCTCGCCACCCGAGAGCGTGGTCGCCTGCTGCCCGACATGAATGTAGCCGAGCCCGACCCGCTGGAGCAGCTCGAGCACGCCGCGCACCCGCGGCACCGCCTTGAAGAACTGCGCCGCCTCGTCCACCGTCATGTCGAGCACGTCGGCGATGGACTTGCCCTTGAACGTCACCTCCAGGGTCTCGCGGTTGTAGCGCTTGCCCTTGCAGACATCGCAGGTGACGTAGACGTCGGGCAGAAAATGCATCTCGATCTTGATCACGCCGTCGCCCTGGCAGGCCTCGCAGCGTCCGCCCTTGACGTTGAACGAGAAGCGGCCCGGCTCATAACCGCGCGCCTTCGCCTCCGGCAGGCCGGCGAACCATTCGCGGATGGGCGTGAACGCGCCGGTATAGGTCGCCGGATTCGAGCGCGGCGTGCGCCCGATCGGCGACTGGTCGATGTCGATCACCTTGTCGAGATGCTCGAGGCCCTCGATGCGGTCGTGCGGGGCAGGGGCCTCGCTCGCGCCGTTGAGCTTGCGCGCCACCGCCTTGTACAGCGTGTCGACCAGCAGCGTGGACTTGCCGCCGCCGGACACGCCGGTCACGCAGCTGAAAAGCCCGAGCGGGATCTCGGCGTCGACATGCTTGAGATTGTTGCCGCGCGCATTGACGACCCTGAGCACGCGCAGATCGTTTCTGCCGCGACGTTCGGGAATTGGAACAATGAGCTCGCCGGAGAGATATTTGCCGGTATAGGACGCGGGCGCGGCGATGAGATTGTCCACCGTGCCGGCCGCCACGATATGGCCGCCGTGGATACCGGCGCCCGGACCGATGTCGAGCACGTGGTCGGCGGTACGGATGGCGTCCTCGTCATGCTCGACCACGATGACGGTGTTGCCGAGGTCGCGCAGCCGCTTGAGCGTCTCCAGCAGCCGCGCGTTGTCGCGCTGGTGCAGACCGATCGAGGGCTCGTCGAGCACATAGAGCACGCCGGTGAGGCCGGAACCGATTTGCGAGGCGAGCCGGATGCGCTGGCTCTCGCCGCCCGACAGCGTGCCGCTCGCGCGCGCCAGCGTCAGATATTCGAGCCCGACATCGACCAGAAACTTGAGCCGCTCGCGGATCTCCTTGAGCACGCGCACGGCGATCTCGTTCTGCTTGGCGCTGAGCGCGGCCGGCAGCTGGGTAAACCATTCGCCGGCGCGCTTGACCGACAGCTCGGCGACCTCGCCGATGTGCAGGCCGCCGACCTTCACGCACAGCGCCTCGGGCTTGAGGCGAAAGCCGGCGCAGGCGGCGCACGGGATGTCCGTGAAATATTTCGCCATCTCCTCACGCGCCCAGTCGCTCTCGGTCTCGCGCCAGCGCCGCTCGAGGTTGGTGATCACTCCCTCGAACGGCTTTCTGGTCTCGTAGGAGCGCATTCCGTCGTCGTAGACGAAGCGGATGGCGTCATCGCCCGAGCCGTGCAGGATCGCGTCCTGCACCCGTTTCGGCAGGTCCTTCCACTTGGTCTCCAGCGTGAACTTGTAGTGCTTGCCGAGTGCTTGCAGCGTCTGCAGGTAATAGGGCGAGGCTGACTTCGCCCACGGCGCGATCGCACCCGCGCGCAGGGTGCGGTCCTTGTCGGGGATGACGAGGTCGGCGTCGATATGCTGCTCGACGCCGAGCCCGCCGCAGGCCGGGCATGCGCCGAACGGGTTGTTGAACGAGAACAGCCGCGGCTCGATTTCCGGAATGGTGAAGCCGGAGACCGGACAGGCGAACTTCTCCGAGAAGATCAGCCGCTCCGGCCCGCTGCGATCGTGAATCTTTGCGGTCTTCTTTTCTGCCGCGGGGGCGGGCGCCGCCGGAGCATCGGCAAGCTCGACCACCGCCAAGCCGTCGGCAAGCTTGAGCGCCGTCTCCAGCGAGTCGGCAAGCCGCGTGGCGATATCGCCGTGCACCACCACGCGGTCCACCACCACGTCGATGTCGTGCTTGAGCTTCTTGTCGAGCGCCGGCGCCTCGGCGATCTCGTAGAGCCGCCCGTCGATCTTCACCCGCTGGAAGCCGCGCTTCAGGTAATCGGCGAGTTCCTTGCGGTACTCGCCCTTGCGCCCGCGCACGACCGGCGCCAGCAGATAAAGCCGCGTGCCCTCGGGCAGCGCCATCACCCGGTCGACCATCTGCGACACGGTCTGGCTCTCGATGGGAAGCCCGGTCGCGGGCGAATAGGGAACGCCGACGCGCGCCCAAAGGAGCCGCATATAGTCGTAGATCTCGGTGACGGTGCCGACGGTCGAGCGCGGATTGCGCGACGTGGTCTTCTGCTCGATGGAGATCGCCGGCGAGAGGCCGTCGATCTGGTCCACGTCCGGCTTCTGCATCATCTCCAGGAACTGGCGCGCATAGGCCGAGAGCGACTCCACGTAGCGGCGCTGGCCCTCGGCATAGATGGTGTCGAAGGCGAGCGAGGATTTGCCGGAGCCCGAGAGGCCGGTGAACACCACCAGCTGGTCGCGCGGGATCTCGACGTCGACGTTCTTGAGGTTGTGCTCGCGCGCGCCGCGGATGGCGATGACGCGGGTGTCGGGGCGGCGGCTGCGTTGATGGTCGAAGAGATGGCTCATCTCATCCGTCGGCATCGAAGCGTCCGGTCGCAGCTCGCCGCGCGCGGACTAAACATGGCGAACGTAGTGAGAACGCTGGGGTTTTGCGAGTCCGCCGCGCGCATTCAGCCGGGTAATGGCGGCTGCCTTGTGGACAACGCCTGGGACGGCGCATCGACGTGAGGGGTATTGCGTGGCTTGAAAGCGGGCCTTGAATTTGTTCGGTCAAAAAACTCGGATAGATTGCAAAAGCGGCGTCATGTTCAACTGTCAGATGAATGCGCAGTAAGTCTCGACTGAGAGAATTTGTTTTGTCAAAATGCTCGCATAGATTGTAATTGTGACTCGTTCAATCAAAGGATGATCCGCCTGGAACAAGGAAACAAGGAAGCGCCGGTGCAATTGAGTTGCAGGCCGCCGGCAATGGTGCTATGAACAAAAAGGGAACAAAACTTTCGGGCCCGCGCCGCACGGCCGTTCCTGTGGAAGATGGCCGATTGCGCTTGCCGGGCCCCGGCATGGGACTACGTTACGGCGGAGCAGGAGACGGTCATGGCAGGTTCGGTGAACAAGGTCATTCTCATCGGCAATCTCGGCAAGGATCCCGAGATCAGGCGCACCCAGGACGGCCGCCCGATCGCCCATTTCAATGTGGCGACCAGCGACACCTGGCGGGACAAGACAACAGGCGAGCGCCGGGAACGCACGGAATGGCACCGCGTGGTCATCTTCAATGAGGGGCTGTGCCGGATTGCCGAGCAGTATCTCAAGAAGGGCTCCAAGGTCTATCTCGAAGGCTCGCTGCAGACGCGCAAGTGGCAGGACCAGTCGGGGCAGGACAAATACACCACCGAGGTCGTGCTCCAAGGCTTCAACTCGCAACTCACCATGCTCGATCGGGCCGGAGGCGGCGGCGCCGGCGCCGCGACCGAGTTCGGCTCCGACGAGGGTACCGGCGCCTTTGGGTCGCCGGGTCCCTCCGTGCGCGAGCGGCAGCCCGCGCTTGCCGGCGCGGGCGCCGGCAAGGGCGGCGACATGGACGACGAGATTCCGTTCTAACCTCGTAGCCCGGTTGAGCGCTTGCGCGAAACCCGGGGTCTTCCCGGATTGCGCAGGCGCAATCCGGGCTACGCACCAGGCGCGAGCATCGGCAGCAGCAGGTACGAGCGGTGCGCGCCGCCGGTGCGGAGCGTATTCGTGCCCGCAAACAGCTCCGGCGGACGGTCGATGGGGTCGTCGTGGGTGAACCAGGCGACGCCCCGCAGCGGTCCGGTTGCCCCCGGCCGCTCGAAGTCCTTGCCCTGGATGGTGAGCGTGACACGTGATCCCGCGGGCAGCGCGAGCGCCATGGGCCAGATTTCGAGGTCGACCTCGTAGATCTCGCCGGGTGAGAGCGGCTCGTGTTCATCATGCGGATAGAACGGCAGGTACTCGCTCGAGCGCTGCGGGTCGGTCTTGCGCTGCGAGACCCGCAGCCAACCCTGGGTAACCGGGCATTTCGGCTCCGGCGCGCCGATGAATGTCATCTCGTTGCCGGCCGGATCGAAGGCGCAGAGCGTGGCGAAAATGTCCATGTCGCGTGTGCTCGAGGAGACAAACAGCTTGGCCTTGACCGGACCGACGATCTCCACCTCTCGCGCAATGGGCGGCGTCGAGAAGGTGACGCCCTCGCTCAGCGCCGGGTAGCTCGCGCTTGCGGCTTTGTGCGGCTCGTCGGGATCAAGCGTGCGGCGCTGCGCATCGAGGTAGAATCGACTCCACTGCGTCTGCGGCAGCGGCCACGCGGCGGCGCGGGCGGTGCGCTTCACCGTGTCGCCGGGGCCGCGGATTTCGACCTCGACCCGCGGCTCGTTTTCCCAGCCGCTCTCGATGCCCTTGAGGTAGCGGTCGAGGAACCGCTTCTGGATCGCCACGTTCTTCGGCTGCAGGAAGGTGTGAAAATAGGAGCCCGACTGCACCTTGAGCCATTTTTCACGCGAAGCGATGCCCATGAAGCCGCGAATGGTCCCGCGCAGATGCAGCCCGAGGCCGCCCCAGTTGGCGACCACGAAAGCCGGACAATCGATTTTTGAAAGATCAGGCGTTCGCTCGCGATAGAATTCATCGTTGAGCGGATGAGCAAGCACATCGCCCAGGTAGTCGGCGCGGCTTGCCGCAAGCTCGGCCGGCGAGAGGCTCGCGGGCCCGGTCACCCGCTCGCCGGTGTAGATGTCGCGACAGTCGGTGTCCGGATTGCCGTGCTGATGGCGCAGCACGCTGCGGTTCCACCACCGCTTGAGAAATCCACTCGCAAAAATGCCGTCCTGGCGCGTGCGGTCGCGATAGAAGTCGTAGGTGCCCTGCCAGGGCGCAATGGCAGCGAGATGCGGCGGGCGCATCGCGGCCACGAACCATTGGCTGGCGGCGTAATAGGAAATGCCGAGCAAGCCGACCTTTCCGCTGCACCAGGGCTGCGCGGCGGCCCATTCGATGGCGTCGTAGAAGTCGCGGAACTCCGCCGGCGAGTTCGGATCAAGCCTGCCCGGGGACTTGCCGGCGCCGCGGGAGTCCACGCTGATGAGGACATAGCCGTCCGGGACCCACACTTCCGGGTCCGGCCGCTCGAACACGAGGTGCTTGCACGATGAGGCCGCCAGAATCTCCGGATAGGTCGCATTGAGCCGGTCCCATGCCTCCTGCATGAAGTCGCGCAGCGGCACGTCCTTGCCGTATGGGCCGAGCGTCACGAGCGCGGGAAACCGTCCGGCGGCCTCGGGGCGATACACGTTCGCGCGCAAGCGCGCGCCGTCGCGCATGGGAATCTCGGTATTGCGATCTACGATCATTTTCGAAAACCTTGTGACGGACTAAGACTAACCCATGGGATCGCGGATGCGTATTCGCAGCATCGATGCCGTCGCCATCGACATTCCGCTGACCCGGAACTTCGGCGGAAGCACCTATGCGGTGCGCAAGCGCTCGACCGTCATCACGCGCTTGCGCACCGAGGATGGGCTCGTCGGCGAAGTCTACAACGGCGACAACCGCGACGGCGCCCCGCAGATCGTCCGCCTGATCCGCGAGGAGCTGGCGCCTGCGATCAAGGGCTGCGACGTCTTCGACGGCGAGCGCATATGGGCGAAGCTGTTCGCGCTCAGCTTTGCCAATCGCGACCGCAAGCTGCTCATGGAGGCGATTGCCTGCGTCGACTGCGCGCTCTGGGACGCCATCGGCAAGGCGACCGGCCGGCGCGTGCGCGATCTCCTCGGCGGCTACGCCGAGGAGGTGCCGGTCATCTCGATCGGCGGCTACTACATGGAGGGCAAGACGCTCGCCGATATCGGTCACGAGAT
>Ga0306925_10000280_pt1 | contig 34480 bp, 35 predicted proteins | sample flu12Cox44000176_FD_203755 | JGI IMG/M metagenome (GOLD analysis project Ga0306925, IMG submission 203755) | Lab enrichment of tropical soil microbial communities from Luquillo Experimental Forest, Puerto Rico - flux8day.12C.oxic.44.000.176 (v2)... | ecosystem: Environmental > Terrestrial >... | reverse complement strand
CGCGCAGATCAAGCCGGCCATCGAAAAGGCCTATGCCGAGTCTCATCCCGTGGCGTTCCTGATCGGGCGGAGCCCCAGAGTATCATGATGAAACGCGACGAGTGTTTTCGCATCCTGGCGCGGCACATCACCGACGAAGCGGTGGTCGCGACCTACAGCTCGGCCGTCGATTGGGTCGAGGTCAGTCCACGGCCGCTGAACTATCTGTCGATCGGCGCCATGGGTCTCGACTCGTCCCACGGGCTTGGGCTCGCGCTCGGCCGTCCCGACCGGCGCGTTGTCGTGCTACAGGGCGACGGCTCGCTCTTGATGAATCTCGGCAGCCTCGTCACCATCGGCGCCGCGGCGCCAAAGAATCTCGTTCATTTCGTCGCCCACAACGATACCTACGAGGCCAACGGCGGCCATCCGATTCCAAACCCGAAAGTCGACTTCGCCAATATCGCGCGCGCGTCGGGTTATGCGGCCACGTACGATTTTTCCGACCTTCGAATGTTCGAGCAGCAAGTCGCGCACGTGCTCGAACAAGAGGGTCCGGTATTCGCCACGCTACACGTCGAGCCGTCGAAGCCGCTGCACTACGACTATGTGAGCTTGTACGATCCGGAGAAGCGCAAAGCCTTCAAGACGGCGTGGATGGCGCGATAGCGCCGCGACGGGTTCAGTGCTTGCGTTCTAAGCGGCGCGCCAGGTCGTCGAGCTGCTCGAGGTTGCGATAGCGGATACTGACGAGGCCCTTTTCGCCGCGGTGGTCGATGCTGACGACCAGGCCGAGCGCGTCCGACAGCCGCTTTTCCATCGCCACCGTATCGGCGGCCTTGCGCTTGGGCGCAACGTGCTTGCTCGACGCCATCCCGCGGTTCACCGCTGTCAGCGCCTCGACTTCGCGCACATTCAATCCGCGCGCGACGATTTCCTCCGACAGCCGCTCGGCATCGTGATGACCCACCAAGGCGCGCGCGTGACCGGCGCTCAACCGGCCAGCCTGGATATGCTCCTTGACTCGATCGGGCAGCGTCTGCAGCCGCAACGTGTTGGCAACATGGCTGCGGCTCTTGCCGATCATGCGAGCGACATCGTCCTGGCTGTGGCTGAAATCGCGGATGAGCGCGCGATAGCCGTCCGCCTCTTCGAGCGGATTGAGATCGGTGCGCTGCACGTTCTCAATGATCGCAAGCTGCAGCGCCTCTTCATCGGTCGCCTCGATGACGACGACCGGCACCTCGTGCAGGCCGGCGCGCTGCGCCGCGCGCCAGCGCCGCTCGCCGGCGATGATCTCGTAGGCGTCGGCCGCGCCGCGCACCGGCCGCGCCACGATCGGCTGAATGATGCCGCGTTCACGCAGCGAGGCCGCAAGCTCGTCGATCTCGGCATTGGCGAAAATTCGCCGCGGGTTGCGCACGTTCGGCCGCAGGGCGCCGGTCGGCACCTTGCGCTGACCGCGTGGCCGCTCGACCACCGACGTCTCGGCGCCGACGTCGCCGATCAACGCCGCCAGTCCACGCCCCAATCGCGATCGCGCCGCTTCCTCCGCCATCGCCGCCTTCCCTGGATTTTCAGTCACAAAAACATTTCCACGTTTCTTGGTCGTTGCGATCGGGCCGCCAACGATAACACTCATCCGGCGAGTAGCTGCTTTTCGCGCTGGATGATTTCGGTCGCGAGCCGCAGATAGGCTTCGCTGCCGCTGCACTTGAGATCGTAGACCAGCACCGGCTTGCCGTAGGACGGCGCCTCGGAGACGCGCACGTTGCGCGGAATGATGGTGTCGTAAACCTTCGGCCCCATGAACTCGCGCACGTCGGCGACCACCTGGCCGGACAAATTATTGCGTGCGTCGTACATGGTGAGCACCACGCCGTGGATGGTGAGATCGGGATTGAGTTGCGCGCGCACCGACTCGACGGTTTTCAGGAGTTGCGACAGCCCTTCGAGCGCAAAGAACTCGCACTGCAGCGGCACCAGAATGGCATTGGCCGCCGCCATGGCGTTCACGGTCAGCAGATTGAGCGACGGTGGGCAGTCGACGAGCACGTAGGTGAATTGCGTTTCGCCGGCGGCAATCGTGCTCAAGGGCGCGAGCGCATTGCGCAGGCGGAAGGCGCGATCGCGCTCCTGGCCGATCTCGAGCTCGAGCCCGGAGAGATCGAGCGTCGAGGGCGCGAGGTGTAGCCGCGGCACCGCAGTGGCGACGATAGCGTCGCGCAAGGTCGCCTCGCCGATCAGCACATCGTAGGTCGAAAACCGGCGGCTGCGGCGGTCGATGCCGAGACCCGTCGAGGCATTGCCTTGTGGGTCGAGATCGATGATCAGAACTTCCTCGCCGATGGCGGCGAGCGCGGTGCCCAGATTGATTGCGGTCGTCGTCTTACCGACGCCTCCCTTCTGATTGGCAACGGCGAGTACGCGCGGCGGCCGCCCAAGCTGCGGCTGAGGCGCGCGTTCGGGAGCTGCAAAGGGGACTACGCTTGATGATGTTTGATCTGGTTCGTCTGGCATTACCGCTCGTTCCGCTGCGCCAGCGATCGCGCGTGTCGAAGAGACATATTGAAAAGACTTGGCTCGCGCGCGCCTATGGTTGCCTTTTGGGACTAAGACCCGTGACCCGGACGATCTGGCCCTTGGAGTCGGTGAGACTCGACGCCAAAGTTGACTGGATGCTCCAACATTTAGCGGCTTCGGTCAATTCAGCACCTACATCTTGTCCCTTGGGGAACAAGCCGACCACGCCGCTCTTCAACAATGGATAGGCCGCAGTCAAAAGCTCGGCAAGCGGCGCCAGGGCCCGCGCGGTCACAACGTCCACAGGGGAAGCGAAGTTTTCGACAAAATCCTCGATACGCACAACGTGGACGTGCGCCGGCGCGCCGGCCACGCGGGCGGCTTCGCGCAGAAACGCGGCCTTCTTGGCGTTGCTCTCAACCAGATGCACGCGCGCCCCTGGCCGATCCGCCAGCGCGGAGGCGATCGCCAGACCTGGAAAGCCCCCGCCCGATCCGAGATCGACCCAGGTTTTTGCCTCGGGCGCCAGCGCGAGGAGCTGAAGCGAGTCGGCGATATGGCGCGTCCAGAGTTTTGGCTCGGTGGACGGCGCTATGAGGTTGATCCGCCGCTGCCACGCCAGCAGGGTCGCGACAAAATGGTCAAGGCGGGCGAGTGTTTCACGTGAAACAGGAGTCAGCGCCAGCGCGCGAGCGCGATCGTCCGCGCGATCAGAACTCACGCCGCGCCGCCGGCCGGCATGCGGTGCCGGCGTCGCAGATGAGCCGCGAGAAGCGTCAACGCGGCCGGCGTGACACCGTCGATCCGGCCGGCGTGGCCGACGGTGCGCGGCCGATAAGTTTGCAGCTTGTCGCGGACTTCGTTCGAGAGTCCGGGAAGCTCGGCGTAGTCCAAATCCTCGGGCAAGGTCAGGCTTTCATCGCGGCGATAGGACTCCACGTCGGCCGCCTGGCGGCTGAGATAGACGTCGTATTTGGCGTCGATCTCAAGCTGTTCGGCGACCTTCGGGCGCAATCCAGCGAGCTGCGGCCAGAGCCGAGCTACATCGCCAATGCCGATACTAGGGTACGACAGGAGCTCGAAGGCCGAACGGCGCTGGCCGTCCTTTCGCAGCGCAAGTCCACGGCGCGCCGCATCGCTCGGCGTCACCGTCAGGGCTCTTGCCAAGGCTCGCGCCGCATCGAGTTCACCCATTTTGGCGCGGTGCATCTTCGCGCGCTCTGCGCCCACACAGCCCAGGGCGATGCCTTTATCGGTCAGCCGCTGGTCGGCGTTGTCAGCCCGCAGTGCCAGCCGATATTCGGCCCGCGATGTGAACATCCGATAGGGCTCGGTGACTCCGCGCGTGACCAGGTCATCAATCATCACGCCCAGATAGCCTTCGGCGCGGTCGAACAGGATTAGCTTACCGCCCCCTGCCCGCACCGCGGCGTTGAGCCCGGCAACCAAGCCCTGGGCGGCCGCCTCCTCATAGCCGGTCGTGCCGTTGATTTGGCCAGCCAGGAAAAGGCGCGGGATGCGCATCGTCTCGAGCGACGGCAAAAGCTCGCGCGGGTCTACGTGATCGTATTCAATGGCGTAGCCCGGTCGGGTTATGCGCGCTCGCTCCAGGCCAGGGATTGCGGCGACCAGTGCCAACTGCACCTCCTCCGGCAGCGAGGTGGAAATGCCGTTGGGATAGACGGTGGTGTCGTCGAGGCCTTCCGGTTCGAGGAAAATCTGATGCCCGTCGCGCTCGCCAAAGCGCACGATCTTGTCCTCGATCGACGGACAATAGCGCGGCCCGCGGCTCTTGATCTGGCCGGAATACATCGGCGAGCGGTGCACGTTGGCCCGGATGATGTCGTGGGTCGCCGTCGTGGTGCGGGTGATGCCGCATTCGATTTGCCGGTTGGGGATACGTTCGGTCTGCGCGGAAAAAGGCTCCGGCGGATCGTCCCCGGGCTGCATCTCCACCGCCGACCAGTCGATGGTGGCGCCATCGAGCCGCGGCGGCGTGCCGGTCTTTAGACGCCCGAGCGCGAAACCAGCGCGCTCTAAGGTCTGCGATAGGCCGAGCGCTGGCGCCTCTCCGAGCCGGCCAGCCGGAATTTGGCGCTCGCCGATATAGATCAGACCGCGTAAAAACGTGCCCGTCGTCAGCACCACGGCCCCGGCTGCGAAAATCTGACCATTGGTGAGCCGAACACCGCCGGCCTGAGGGTTAACGAGGAGATCGTCCGCCTCCCCTTCGATCACAGTCAGGTTCGCAGTTTCGCGGATCGCGCGATGCATGGCGGCCGCGTAAAGCTTGCGATCCGCCTGGGCACGCGGACCGCGGACGGCCGGCCCCTTGCGGCGATTGAGCACGCGAAACTGGATACCGCCGGCATCGGCGATCCGACCCATGAGGCCATCCAGGGCATCGATCTCGCGGACCAGATGCCCCTTGCCTAGCCCGCCGATCGAGGGATTGCAGGACATAACGCCAATGGTCGCGAAGCGATGGGTGACCAGCGCGGTGCGCGCCCCCATGCGCGCGGCCGCAGCGGCCGCCTCGCATCCCGCGTGGCCGCCGCCGACGACGATCACATCGAACCGGGCAAGGACGTCCGTCAAAACCATGGTCTCCAAAACAGCTTCGTTTTAGCCAAGGCCAGATTTGCGGTCAAAAGCCATCGAGCGCTGAGTGTTTCACGTGAAACACGCCCTACCCCATGGTCCGATGCGGTCGTTAACGAATCATTTACCAATACAGAAATCGCGGAAGATGACGTCCAGAATATCCTCCACATCGACCCGCCCCGTGAGCCTCCCGAGAGTCGTTGTGGCGGCGCGGAGATCTTCGGCGACGAGTTCTTCCTGTCCCGAATCTCCGCGGCTGAGCGCCCGATCGAGCGCCGCTACCGTTTCCGCCAGAGTGTGCCGATGCCGCGCGCGGGTGACGATGGCCGCCTCCGTGGCGGCGAAATAGTCGCCGGCAAAGGCGGCGAGCGCCGCTTCCAGCGCATCCACCGCCGCGCCCGTCAACGCCGAGATTGATAGAGTGAATTTGAATTCATCGTTCGTTTTCGTCGGTCCCTTGCAAGATCGCTTCGTCGCCTGATCGCTCTTGTTCTCGATCCGCCAAACCGGCGTATCGCCAAAACCTTCAGGACGGCCACTGGCCGCTCCACCGTTGGCCGATGACTCAATGACCCACAAGACGAGGTCGGCCATTGCAGCGCGTTCGCGCGCGCGGCGGACGCCCTCCTGCTCCACTGGATCACTGCTCTCGCGCATTCCGGCGGTATCGAGCAGTGTCACCGGATAGCCGCTGAGATTGAGGTGCGCCTCGATGACGTCGCGGGTCGTGCCGGCATAAGGCGACACAATCGCCGCCTCGCGGCGCGCGAGACGATTGAGCAGGGTCGACTTGCCGGCATTGGGCGGGCCGGAAATGGCCACGACCAAGCCGTCGCGCAGACGCTCGCCACGGCCCGCTTGGGCGAGTGCCTGAGCAATCTCATCGCGCAATTGCTGCGCGCCACGAAGCGCCGGACCGATGAGATCCTCGGGCACATCGGCTTCGTCGGCAAAATCGATCCGCGCTTCGACCAGCGCCAAGGCCTCGATCAGGCGTCGCCGCCAGGCCTCGGCGCGGTCGCCGATCAAACCCTTGAACTGTCGAAATGCGAGGCGCCGCTGGGCCGGCGTCTCGGCTGCGATCAGGTCGGCCAGGCCCTCGACGGCCGTAAGATCGAGCCGGCCGTTCTCGAACGCGCGGCGGGTGAACTCGCCCGCCTCGGCCGGGCGGCATCCTTCGATCGCTCCGAGGGCATCGAGCACCGCGACGATGACAGCCTGGCCGCCATGCAGCTGCAGCTCCGCCACATCTTCGCCAGTCTCGCTGTGCGGTGCCGGAAACCACAGCGCCAAAGCCTCGTCGATCAGCTCGCCGTTCGCCGGATTGCGCACGCGCGCGAGCGCTGCCTTGCGCGGCTCCGGCCGCCGGCCGATCAGCGTCTCAAGCGCCCTGCCCGCGGCCGGTCCGGAAATCCGCATCACGGCAATCGCCGCCGGCGGCCGGCCCGACGAAAGCGCGAAAATGGTGGAACGATCTGGCATGCTGCGGCGTTCTGCGCGCGCGATCCGCGCTTCGTTCCTCGCGGGCTACTTGCTACGGTGCACCCATGTCAACGTCGGCAACGGTCGCCTCCGCACAAAATCGCCTCGCCCAGGAGACAAGCCCTTATCTCCTGCAGCACAAGGACAACCCGGTTGCCTGGTGGGCCTGGGGGCCCGATGCACTCGCCGAAGCCAAGCGCGCCGGCAAGCCGATCCTGCTCTCGGTCGGTTACGCGGCGTGCCATTGGTGCCATGTCATGGCCCACGAGAGCTTCGAGGACGACGGCACTGCCGCGGTGATGAACGAGCTCTTCGTCAACATCAAAGTTGATCGCGAAGAGCGGCCCGATATCGATCAAATCTACATGGCGGCGTTGCATCATCTCGGCGAGCACGGCGGTTGGCCGCTGACCATGTTTCTGACGCCCGCCGGCGAGCCGATCTGGGGCGGCACGTATTTTCCAAAGACCTCGCGCTACGGCAAGCCGGCCTTCATCGACGTGCTGCGCGAGATCGCGCGAATTTTTCGCGAGGAGCCGCAGAAGATCGAGACCAATCGCGCGGCGCTGATGGAGCGGCTTGTGGCGACGGCGCGGCCGGCGGGCACCGTCATCCTAGGCCGTGCCGAGCTCGACAATGCGGCGAGACAACTCGGCGGCATTATCGATCCAGCCAACGGCGGCACCCGTGGCGCGCCGAAATTTCCGCAAGCGGCGCTGTTCGAACTGCTCTGGCGCGCGGGCCTGCGTACCGGCGAGAAGCGCTACTTCGCCGCCGTCGAGATCACGCTCGACCACATTTGCGAAGGCGGCATCTACGACCATCTCGGCGGCGGCTTCTCGCGCTATTCGGTCGACGAGCGCTGGCTCGTACCGCATTTCGAAAAGATGCTCTACGACAATGCGCAGCTTCTTGAGCTTCTTGCCATCGCGTACCGGCACAGCGGCAAGCCGCTTTATCGCCAGCGCGCACGCGAGACCGTTGAATGGCTCAAGCGCGAAATGACAACGGGCGAGGGCGCATTCTCGGCGTCGCTCGATGCCGATTCCGAAGGCGAGGAGGGCAAATTCTACGTCTGGTCATATGCCGAGATCATGAATTTGCTCGGCCAGGACGACGGCGCGTTTTTCGCCCAGCACTACGACGTCACACTCGCCGGCAATTTCGAAGGCCACAACATTCTCAACCGGCTCAAACCGTCGTCGCGCAGCGCGGCGGATGAGACGCGGCTCGCCGCTTTGCGCGAAAAACTTCTCGCCGTGCGGGCAACGCGCGGACGCCCAGGCCTCGACGACAAGGTGCTGGCCGATTGGAACGGCCTGATGATCGCGGCGCTCGCCAACGCCAGCCAAATGCTCGACGACCCGTCATGGCTTGAGCTTGCGTCTCGCGCCTTCGACTTTGTCGCGCGCGCCATGACGCACAGTAACCGACTCGGTCATTCCTGGCGCGCAGGCCAGCTGAAATTTCCGGGTCTGGCTTCTGACTGTGCCGCGATGATTCGCGCCGCGCTGGCGCTTTACGAAGCGACCGGCCGGCGCGATTACCTCGATCAGGCGCTCGCCTGGCAGCATGCGCTCGATCGCGATTACGCCGACGCCGCCACGGGAACCTACTATCTCACCGCCGCCGATGCGGAAGGGCTCGTCGTCCGGCCGGCATCGACCTCCGACGATGCGACGCCTAACCACAATGCGGTGGCCGCGCAAAATCTCATCCGATTGGCGGTGCTGGCCGGAGAAGATCGCTGGCGCGAGCGGGTTGACCGTTTGATCGCCGCGGTCGCGCCGCAGGCAGTGGAAAACCTCTACATGCACATGGCGCTGCTCAACGCCATCGATCTGCGGCTGCACGCCGCGGAAATCGTGGTGACCGGGCAGGGCGCTCGCGCCGACGCTTTGCTCGCCGCCGCCCGCGCGCGACCGCCGCTCGATCGCATCGTGCTGCACGCCGGCAGCGCCGAAGCGCTGTCGGCTAGCCATCCGGCGCGCGCCAAGATCGAAGCGACGTGTGACGCCGCAGCTTTCGTTTGTATCGGGGAAACCTGCTCGCTGCCGCTCAGCGATCCCGCCGGCCTTGCCGGCGCAATCGATGCTGCGCGAATTTAGGTATTCATCGAGTCGAAGAACTCGCCGTTGTTCTTGGTGTTGCGCAGCTTGTCGAGCAGGAAGTCGATCGCATCCATGGTGCCCATCGGGTTGAGAATGCGGCGCAGCACGTACATTTTCTTGAGCTGATCGGGCGGCACCAGGAGCTCTTCCTTGCGCGTGCCGGAGCGGGTGATGTCCATGGCCGGGAAGGTGCGCTTGTCGGCGACCTTGCGGTCGAGGATCAACTCCGAATTGCCGGTGCCCTTGAACTCTTCGAAGATCACTTCGTCCATGCGGCTGCCAGTGTCGATCAGCGCTGTCGCGATGATGGTCAGCGAGCCGCCTTCCTCGATGTTGCGCGCGGCGCCGAAGAAGCGCTTCGGCCGCTGCAGCGCATTGGCGTCGACGCCACCGGTCAAGACCTTGCCCGAGGAAGGCACGACGGTGTTGTAGGCGCGGCCGAGGCGGGTGATGGAGTCGAGCAGGATTACAACGTCGCGGCCGTGCTCGACCAGGCGCTTCGCCTTCTCGATCACCATCTCGGCGACCTGGACGTGGCGCACCGCCGGCTCGTCGAAGGTCGAGGAAATCACCTCGCCCTTCACCGAGCGCTGCATGTCGGTGACTTCCTCCGGCCGCTCATCTATCAGGAGCACGATCAGGTAGACTTCCGGGTGATTGTGCGTGATCGAGTGGGCGATGTTCTGCAACAGCACGGTCTTGCCGGTGCGCGGCGGCGACACGATCAGGGCGCGTTGGCCCTTGCCGACCGGCGCGACGATGTCGATGACGCGGGCCGAGAGATCCTTCTTGGTCGGATCCTCGAATTCCATCTTCAGCCACTCGTCAGGATAAAGAGGCGTCAGGTTGTCGAAGTTGACCTTGTGGCGCGCCTTCTCGGGGTCCTCGAAGTTGAGCGAGTTGACCTTGAGCAGGGCGAAATAGCGTTCGCCTTCCTTGGGGCTGCGGATATGGCCGTCGATGGTGTCGCCGGTGCGCAAGCCGAAGCGGCGGATCTGCGAGGGCGAGACGTAAATGTCGTCCGGGCCCGGCAGATAATTGGCCTCCGGCGAGCGCAGAAAGCCGAAGCCGTCCGGCAGCACTTCGACGACGCCTTCGCCGACAATGTCGGTCTCGCGCGCCGAAAGCTGCTTGAGGATGCCGAACATCAGCTCTTGCTTGCGCATAGTCGACGCGTTCTCCACCTCGAGCTCTTCGGCAAAGGAGACGAGCTCGGCTGGAGTCTTGGTCTTGAGTTCTTGGAGTTTCATTTCCCGCATGGGGAATTCCTTATGGAAATTGCGCGAGCGGGAGTGAGGGCTCAGGCTTCGCTGGCGAGAGAAAGACCGTAGGTCTGGGGGATACGAGAGGCTTAGATCCCGGCCCCGATGCACCAATCGGCTCCAGTCGACTGGAGCCAGAACTCAGCTGCATCCGCCTACGTTCGGTGGGATGGCGCAAAGATAAGAAAAGACCGGAAGTCTCGCAAGAGGCGACACGGACTTTAGTCAAAGAACTCGTAAACCTCAGAACGGTTTCAACACCGCCAACAGCACGATCAGGATCAACATGACTGTCGGTACCTCATTGATTATCCTATAGAATTTCTGCGAATGCCGATTGCGGTCGGCACCGAAATCCTTGCGCCAGCGCGCCAGCAGCCCGTGCACCGCCGACAGCACCAAGACCAGCACGATCTTGGCTTGGAGCCACGGCGCCGAGAACCATCCGAAGCGAGAATCAGGGCCGAGCCAGGCAAGCCAAAGCCCGAAGACCCAGGTGGCGACCATCGCCGGATTAATGATGCCGCGGAGGAGCCGTCGTTCCATGACTTTGAAGGTTTCGGACTGCACCGATCCTTTTTCGGCGGCGCAGTGATAGATGAACAGGCGCGGCAGATAGAGCATCCCCGCCATCCAGGCGATGACGGCGATGATGTGGAAGGCTTTGATCCACTCATACACGGCCGCGCACCCGTGCGATCAGTCGTTCGACATGGGCAATTGGCGTGTCAGGCACGATGCCGTGACCGAGATTGAAGATGAAAGGACCTTGGCCGAACGCCTCGAGAATTGCGTCGGTGGCGCGGTCGAGCGCTGCGCCGCCCGCCAGTAACGCCAGGGGATCGAGATTGCCTTGCACCGTCCGCCGCGGCTGAATGTGCTCGCGCGCGAAACTAAGCTCCGTCATCCAGTCGAGTCCCACGGCATCGACCGGAACCGCGTCGAGGTAGCGCGGCAGCTCGGTGCCGGCGCCGCGCGGGAAACCGATAATCCGTGCCGCCGGAACTTGCGCACGAACTTTTGCGATCATCCTCGCCACCGGCTCGATGCACCACCGCTGAAATTCGTCAGCAGGCAGTACGCCCGCCCAAGTATCGAAAATCTGCACCGCGTCGACGCCCGCCGCAAATTGCTTGATCAAATAGGCTGCCGAGGCCTCGACCAGAATATCGATCAGCCGCGCGAAAGCCTTAGGATGTCCGTAGGCAAACAAGCGGGCCGGTAGCTGATCGGGAGTGCCGTGTCCGGCAATCATATAGGTTGCGACAGTCCACGGGGCACCGCAGAAGCCAAGCAATGCAATCTCCCGCGGCAAATTACTTTTGACATGTGCTATCGTTTCATAAACTGGCGCAAGCTTTCCGTGATCGAGCGCAGTATCCAATCGCGCCAGCGCCGATGGTTCACCCAGCGCATCCAGCTGCGGACCCTCGCCAATCTCAAACGTCACCCGCTGTCCGAGCGCATGCGGCACCACCAGGATGTCGGAAAATAGAATTGCCGCATCGAAACCAAAGCGCCGAATCGGCTGCAATGTCACTTCCGCCGCAAGCATCGGATTAAAACAGAGATCAAGGAAACTCGCGGTCTTTTCGCGTATCGCACGATATTCCGGCAAGTAGCGCCCTGCCTGCCGCATCAGCCAAAGCGGCGGCACCTGGGTCCGCTCCTGTGCGAGAGCACGAAGCAAAGGTTTGATCGCAGGATTATCAGACACGCTCCAATCCTAATCCAAAATAACTTAAAGAGAGTCTGTTGTAGTAGTTAGACGGTTGATTAGACTCATACCTTGGTGTGCACATTCTATCCACACGCAACCCACATACCCATGATGCGATTAACAGACATTGTTGCCGGCTGTAGGGGCCCGTGGGCTCGCTTGATAGAAGTGTTTTCTCGCATTGTGGGTGGATGTAATCCACAAGTCCTTCCTGTCTGTCGATGATCGGCTTGGATGAAATCACAATGGGATGAATGTGGACGGGACTGACGATTTTGCGGCTATTTTGCTTGCACGCCGTGGCAAGGCATGGCCTTCTCTCCACTCGTCGACATGTTATCCAAGTGGCGATTTAGCTAAACCGCTATGGCGCAGGCACCGGGCTACTTTCATCTCCACTTGATCTCGGATGCGACGGGCGAAACCTTGATCACGGTCGCGCGTGCCGCCGCGGCGCAGTACGCCAAGGTTTTGCCGGTCGAGCATGTGCATCCCTTAGTGCGGACCCAAAAGCAGCTTGACCGGGCGCTGGCCGATCTCGAGGAATCCCCGGGAATCGTGCTTTACACGTTGCTCGATGATGCCCTGGTGAAGCGGCTGGAAACAAAGTGCCGCGAGCTCGGCCTGCCGTGCCTGTCGATTCTCGGCCCGGTTTTGCACCTGTTTCATGCCTATCTTGGAGCCGAGAGCACCCATAAAGTCGGCGCGCAGCACACACTCAACGCCGAGTATTTCCGGCGCATCGACGCGCTCAATTACACAATGATGCACGACGACGGTCAGCAGACCGACGATTTGGAAGAAGCCGACGTGGTCCTGGTCGGGGTGTCGCGGACGTCGAAGACGCCGACCTCGATCTATCTCGCCAACCGCGGGGTGAAGACGGCGAACGTGCCGCTGGTGCCCGGCGTGCCGCTGTCGCCCAACGTGGAGCGTTTGACGCGGCCGTTGGTGGTCGGGTTGTTCGCGACGCCCGAGCGCATCGTGCAGATCCGCCAGAACCGCCTGCTCGGCCTAAAGGTGCAGCGCGACGACGATCAGTATATCGACCGTCAGGCGGTCGCCGAAGAGGTTGCCGCGTCGCGGCGGCTTTGTGCCAAGCACAACTGGCCGCTGATCGATGTGACCCGGCGCTCGATCGAGGAGACGGCAGCGGCAGTTTTGAGCCTGCTCGGTGAGCGCCGCCGCCACAAGGCGTCGTAGCGCCATGCCGCTGTGGCTTGCTTCGGCGCCGCTTCTCCTTGCTTCGCGCAGCGCCGTTCGCCGTGCGCTTTTGGAGGGCGCCGGCGTCCCGGTCGAGGTCCTGCCGGCCGATATCGACGAGCGTGGCGTGGAAGGACGAGCGCCGCTGCAGGCGCCGGTCGCGATCGCGGCGCTCCTGGCGCGCGAAAAGGCCTTGGCGGTCGCGCGGCAAAAGACTGGACGCCTCATTCTCGGCGCCGACCAGATCCTGTCGCTCGAGGGTAGGCGCTTTTCAAGGCCGGCCGACCGATTGGCGGCCGACGCGCAGCTACGCGCGCTGTCGGGTCGAACCCACGAGCTTTACTCAGCGATCGCCTTTGCCCAAGAGGGTCAAAGCCCATCCGCGATGATGCTGTTCGAGCACGTCGCCGTCGCGCGCTTGACCATGCGCACGCTGTCGGATCGCTTCCTGCAAAATTATCTCGACGCCGCCGGCGAAGCCGCGACCGCGAGCGTCGGCGCCTATCAGCTCGAAGGCCTCGGCATCCAGCTGTTCGAGCGCATCGACGGCGATTATTTCACGATACTGGGTCTGCCGCTGATGACGGCACTCGACTTTCTGCGCCGGCAGGGATGTCTGGAGCCATGAGCAGCCCACGCCCGTTCATTTTGTGCCTGACCGGCTCGCTCGGCATGGGCAAGTCGGTGACCGCGAAATTCTTCGCCGAAGAGGGCGTGCCGGTGCACGATTCGGACGCCACGGTCCATGCCCTTTACGAAGGTGAGGCGGTGCCGGCCATCGAGGCGGCGTTTCCCGGCACCACGGCGGCGGGCAAGGTCGATCGAGGCAAGCTTGCCGCGAAGGTGGTCAACGACAAGGCGGCGCTGGCGCGCCTAGAAGCCATCGTGCATCCGTTGGTCGGCGCGGCGCGCGACAAGTTTCTTGCCGAGGCGCAGGCCCGCGCCGCCCTCGTCGTGGTGCTCGACATTCCGCTCCTGTTCGAGATCGGCGGCGAAAACCTCTGCGATGCCGTCGTGGTCGTCTCGGCGCCAGCCGAAGTACAGCGGGCCCGTGCCTTGCAGCGGCCTGGCATGACCGAGGACAAATTTGCCGCGCTCGTTGCCAAGCAGATGCCGGACGCCGAAAAGCGCCGTCGCGCCGATTTCATCGTCGATAGTTCACAAGGCTTCGATCATGCCCGCGCACAGGTTCGCGACATCCTGCGTGCGGTTGCTAAAATGCGGCGCAGCCACTGATTCGCGACGCACGGGCCGCCGGTTCAGTGGCAGCGAGAAAAATTCATGCGCGAGATCGTGCTCGACACCGAAACTACCGGCCTCGATCCCCTCCAGGGCGATCGACTGGTCGAGATCGGCTGCATCGAGCTCGTCAATCGCTTCCCGACCGGCAAGACGTTCCATTGGTATTTCAACCCGGAACGCGACATGCCCGAGCAGGCATTTCAAGTTCACGGGCTGACCAGCGGATTCCTGAGCGATAAGCCGAAATTTGCCGACAAGGCGGCCGACCTGGTCGACTTTCTCGGCGACGCGCCGTTGGTCGCGCATAATGCGATGTTCGACCTTTCCTTCCTCAACGCCGAGTTGGAGCGCGCCGGTTATGCCCTTGTCAGCCGCGAGCGCATGGTCGACACGCTGCTCATCGCGCGCCGCAAGCATCCGGGCGGATCGAACCGGCTGGACGATCTCTGCGTGCGCTATTCGATCGACAATTCTCGTCGCACCAAGCACGGCGCGTTGCTCGACGCTGAGCTATTGGCCGAGGTCTATGTCGAACTGATCGATGCGCGCCAGGCGCAACTCGGCTTGTCGCAAGCTGCCGCGCCGGTGATTTCCTTGGGCGTGCAGATCATCGTGCGCGAGCGGCCAGTGCCGCTCGTGCCGCGCATCACCGATGAGGACCGAGCCGTGCATCGGCAATTCGTCGGCACGCTCGGCGAAAGCGCAATCTGGCGCGACTATATCAGGTTGGATTGAGCGGCGGCGCGGGCGGCGCCGGTTGCGCCGCGGCCATGCGCTGGCGGTAGAGATCGACAAAGTCGATCGGGTTGAGCAGCAGCGGCGGAAAGCCGCCATTACGCACTGACGTTGCTACGATTTCGCGCGCGAACGGAAATAATAGGCGCGGGCACTCGATCAGGACGAACGGCTGCAAACTGTCGGCCGGCACGTTCATGACGCGGAACACGCCGGCAAAGACCAGCTCAAAGCTGTACAGCAACAGGCCCTGGGCGTCGGCCTTGCCCTCCAGGCGCAGCGTAACCTCGAAGTCGGTCTCGCTCACGGGCGCGGCATCGACGTTGATCTGAATGTTGATGGTCGGCTGTTGGCCACTCGGTGTCAGCGAGCGCGGGGCGTGCGGATTTTCGAAGGAGAGGTCCTTTACATACTGCGCCAGCACGGCGATCTGGGGCATCGCCATCTGCGGCTGCTGCTGCGGGGGTTGCGGCCCGCCATTCGTCGTTGACATGCCGATCTCCGGTCAGCGCGCAAACATTGTGCGCTTGTGGCTAACACAGGGTACGCCGGGGAACAATGGCGGCGCCCCCCGATCCGGCGTGGGCGGGCCGAGACGCGAATTTGAGCGTGGTCTGCCGAAAATGGGCCGCGCGGGAGGAAATCCGCCGCGATCGGGTGGGCGCGCTATGATATGGCGTCGCGCCAAGGTCGCGCTTTGCGTTGTTGGCGCGGCAGGCGCAATCGTTTAGACTTGCGTGCCGGCGTGAGGCCATGGCGTGCGCGGCCTCTGGATGGTTTCCCCCACGTGCCTACATTAGGGAGGCAGGAGGCGGAGACCGAGTTCCGGCCTGCGACTCGCGATCTTCGAACCGAGTCCGGAAGCACCGTTTCAACATTGGCGACGTCGAGAGAATGTCTAACGTGTTCGACATTTATACCATCATCTTCCTGGCGCTCGCGGTGTTCATTTTCCTGCGGCTTCGCAGCGTGCTCGGCCAGCGCACCGGCCGCGAGCGGCCGCCCTATGATCCTTATTCGGCGCGCGATGCGGTGCGCAGCCCGGCGACCGACAAGGTCGTGACCTTGCCGAGCCAACGCGTCGAACCCGCGGCGCGCCCGGCCGAGCCAGCGCCAGCACCCGGCGAGCGTTGGAAGGGCATCGCCGAGACCGGCTCGAGCGTCGCCGCCGGCCTCGACGCCATCGTGGCGCAAGACGCAGGTTTCGACGCTCAGCACTTCATCACCGGCGCGCGCACCGCCTACGAGATGATCGTGACCACGTTCGCCGAGGGCGATCGCCGCCAGTTGCGCAGCTTGCTGTCGCGCGAGGTGTTCGACGGTTTCGATGCCGCAATCACCGAGCGCGAAAATCGCGGCGAGACCGCCGAAACGCGCTTTGTCTCCATCGACGGCGCCACCATCACGGCGGCGGAGCTGCGTGGCCGCACGGCGCAGATCACCGTGCGTTTCGTCTCGAAGCTGATTTCGGCGACACGCGACCGCAGCGGCACCGTCATCGACGGCAACGCCGAGAAGGTCACCGACGTCACAGACGTGTGGACATTTGCGCGGGACGTCTCTTCGCGCGATCCCAATTGGAAAGTGGTTGCGACCGAAGCCGGACACTAGCGCCGATGGGGGGTCGTTGTCGGGTCGTTTGTCTCCTCCTCGCGCTCATCGGTCTCGCTGTGGCGATGGCGACAGCGCGCGGCGCCGAAGTCCGGCCGATCAAATTTCCCGACTCGCAATATGAGCCGGTCGAGTGGGCGGACGTCGACGGCTGGCCGAGCGACGATCACGCCGCCGCGTTTTCGACTTTTCTCGCCAGCTGCCGCATCCTGACCATGACGAAGCAGCGGCCGGCCCGGGATGTGAGCCCGGTCGCCGACGCGCTCAAGGATGTCTGCACGCGCGCGCTAGCCGCAATCCCCCTCGACGACGACGGCGCCAAAAAATTCTTCGAGGATAATTTTCGCCCGATCCGGATCGATAAAATCGGCGACGCGCAGGGCTTTCTCACCGGCTACTATGAGCCGATCATCGAAGGCTCGCGGGTGCCGACAGGCGATTTTACGGCGCCCCTTTATCGCCGGCCGCCCAATCTCGTCGTCTCCGGCCGCCGCAAGCTCGGCGATGCATTTCCCTCCAAGGGCGTGAAAGTCGGCCGTCGCGTCGGCCGCCGTAAGATTGTGCCGTACTACGACCGCGGCGAGATCGAAGACGGCGCGCTCGACGGCTGGCACGTGGAAATCTGTTGGCTGCACGATCCGGTCGACGTGCTGTTCGCGCAGATCCAGGGCTCGGCGCGGGTCAGGCTGGAAGACGGCACCATCCTCCGCGTCAATTACGACTCGCACAACGGCTGGCCTTATACGCCGATCGGCCGCGTGCTGATCGATCGCAATCTCATTCCGAAGGACGAAATGTCCATGCAGAGCATTCGCGCATGGATGCAAGCCAATCCCGACGCAGCCAAGAACGTGCGGCGGCAAAACAAGTCTTACGTGTTCTTTCGCATCACCGATCTTGCCACCGAGGACGAAGCGATCGGCGCCGGCGGCGCGCCGCTCGTTCCTGGGCGCTCGATTGCCGTCGATCACGCGCTGCACGTTTATGGCACGCCGTTCTTCATCAGCGCCGACCTGCCCATCGCCAACGACAAGGGCGGCACCAAATTTCGCCGCCTGATGATCGCGCAAGATACCGGCTCGGCTATCGTCGGCCCGGCGCGCGCCGATATCTATTTCGGCGCCGGCGACGAGGCGGCGCGCATGGCGGGGCGGATCAAGAATGCAGGCGATTTCTACATGCTGCTGCCGCGGCAGCTCGATCCGGTCGGGGCCGGACAGGATACGCCATTGCCGCCGGAGCGGCCGACCTCGTTCGGCATGTCGACGGTGACCAACACCATGGACGATCCGACGGCGGTCGAGGACGTGCCGGAGACGAAGCCCGCCACGGCGTCGGCGGCGAAGCCGGCGGCGTCGGCGCAGAGACGAAAAAGATAATCATGAGCCAGCGCCGGCAGCTGAGCGATGAGGAAGCGGCGCTGTGGGCCGGCTTCGCGCGCTCCATCACGCCGTTGCGCTCCGCGCGGAAATCGACGAAGCCTGCCGCCAGCGCGTCGGCGAGCAAGCCTGCCGCCAAGGAAGTGGTCAAGGCAGCGGTCGCGCGTGAGCCCGCGCCGCCGGCGGCTGGCTCGCGTGCCGCGACTGCACCGCCGCCGCTTGCTCCGCTTCCTCGGCGACTCAAGCAGCGCGTGGCGCGCGGCCGCGAGCCGATCGACGACCGCATCGATCTGCACGGCATGACCCAGACGCGGGCTCACGCAGCCTTGGTCGGCTTTCTGCATCGCGCCCAGGCCGCCGGCGCCAAGACCGTTCTTGTCGTCACCGGCAAAGGCGGACGTTCATCGAGCAATGCCGAGCGCGGCGTGCTCAAGCGGCAAGTGCCTTTGTGGCTGGGGCTGCCGGAATTCCGCCCGCTTGTCGTCGGTTTCGACGACGCCCATGTCGGCCACGGCGGCGAAGGCGCGCTTTATGTGCGCCTGCGGCGGCCGCGCTGAAAGTTCCGGTTAACCATAGCGCCGGGAATTCCATAGATCGGGCCGGGATTGGTCACCGTCGTCTGCGACAACGGCGTCGTTCGCCAGCACGCAGTATCCGGAGTACGACCGATCATGTCCGACACCGTCACCTTAGTCCCCAAGCCGAAGACACAAACGATGCAAAGCGGCTCCGACGACGAACGTGCGCTTGTCCAGGTCGAGAAGTGGATGGCGATGATCCGCGAGATCGCCCGCGAAGAGCCTAATCGATCTTCAGCCCCGTCGTCTTGATGACGGACTCCCATTGCTGGGTGTCCGTCTTGAGGAATTTTGCCAGCGCTTCCGGCGACGAGCTTTCCGCCGTGTAGGCGGTGTTGGTGAGCTTCTCGACCGTCGCCTTGTCGGTGAGCGCTTTGACGACCGCGGCATTGAGGGTGCGCACGATCCGCGGCGGTGTCTTCGCCGGCGCAAACACCGCCTGCCACGATTCGACGACGTAGCCGGGCACGCCGGATTCGGTGATGGTCGGCACGTCGGGTGCCGCCGGCGATCGTTTTACTCCGGTCGACGCCAGCACGCGCACCTGGCCAGATCGTGAATAAGTCAAAAGCTCGCCGCTGCCGAAATAGCAGTGCACGCGTCCGGGAATGAGATCGATGAAGGCTGGCGCCGCGCCGCGGTAGGGCGCATGCGTCATCTGGATCTTGGCCATCTGCATGAACAGCACTTCGGCCAAATGCGGCCCGCTGCCAGTGCCGGGCGAAGCGATGATCAGCTTACCGTCGCGCTCGTTGGCATAAGCGATAAGCTCTTTGATCGTCTTGGCCGGCGACGAGTTCGGCACGAACACGAAGAACGGAAATTTCGCGACCAGCGAAACCGGCGTGAAATCGGTCTCCGGATCGTAGTCGAGCGAGCGATACAGTGCGGTATTGGCCGCAAGCGACGACGTGCCGAAAAGCAGCGTATAGCCGTCCGCATCGGCATGGGCGACGAAGGCGCTGCCGATATTGGTGCCGGCGCCAGGCTTGTTATCGACGACGACCTGCTGACCGAGAATGTTCGACAGCTGATCGGCGAGAAGGCGCGCGTTGGTATCGGTCGGCCCGCCCGCCGCGATCGGCACGATCAGATGCACCGGCCGGTCGGGCCAGCTTGCCGCCCGCGCCACGCGTAAGACATGCGGCGCAAACACCGTTGCGGCGGAAACTGCAATCAGCCGGCGACGCGTCAGCACGGCCGTTCCCCGGGGCTGTTTCGCATGAAGTCTAGCCGCAAACGCATGCCCGCGCCACGGACCGCGGCTGCGTCATGCTGACCCGAGGATGGATGAGGCCCCGAGGCGCTACAGAATGAAGCGGCTCAGATCGGCGTTCCTGGCGAGATCGCCAATGTGCTTGTGGACGTAGGCCGCATCGATCTTCACAGTTTCGCCTGTCCGGTCCGGCGCCGCGAACGAGACATCGTCGAGCACCCGCTCCATCACCGTCTGCAGCCGCCGCGCGCCGATATTTTCCACGCTGGAGTTCACCGCCACCGCGACGTCGGCGACCGCATCAATGGCGTCCTCGGAAAATTCCAGCGTCACGCCTTCGGTCGCCATCAGCGCGATATATTGCTTGATCAATGAGGCTTCCGGTTCCGTAAGAATGCGCCGGAAGTCGTCGCGGGTCAGCGGCTTGAGCTCGACCCGGATCGGCAGCCGGCCCTGCAGCTCGGGCAGCAGATCCGACGGCTTGGAAATGTGGAACGCGCCCGAGGCGATGAACAGGATGTGGTCGGTCTTCACCGGACCATGCTTGGTCGAAACCGTGGTGCCTTCGATCAGCGGCAGCAAATCGCGCTGCACGCCTTCGCGCGACACGTCGGCGCCGATGCGGCCTTCGCGGGCGCAGATCTTGTCGATCTCGTCGAGGAACACGATGCCGTTGTTCTCGACCACTTTGATCGCTTCCTGGGTGAGTTGATCGGCATCGAGCAGCTTGTCGGATTCCTCGTTGATCAGAATTTGGTAGGAGTCGTGCACCGTGACGCGGCGCGTCTTGGTCCGTCCGCCGCCGAGCTTGCCGAAAATATCGCCGATCGAGATCGCGCCCATTTGCGCGCCCGGCATGCCGGGAATGTCGAACAGCGGCATGCCACTGCCGGCCGACTGCACCTCGATTTCGATTTCCTTGTCGTCTAGCTCGTTGGCGCGGAGCTTCTTGCGAAACGTTTCCTTGGTTGAGGTGCTGGCATTGGCGCCGACCAGTGCATCGAGCACGCGATCCTCGGCGGCCTTCTGCGCGCGCGCCTGGACGTCCTTGCGCTTTCTTTCGCGGGTCAGCGCGATGGCGACCTCGACCAGGTCGCGGACGATCTGCTCGACGTCGCGGCCGACATAGCCGACCTCGGTGAATTTGGTCGCCTCAACCTTGAGAAACGGCGCGCCGGCAAGCTTGGCGAGCCGCCGCGAAATCTCGGTCTTGCCAACGCCGGTCGGCCCGATCATCAGAATGTTCTTCGGCAGCACTTCCTCGCGCAGCCGGTCGTCGAGCTGCAGCCGACGCCAGCGGTTGCGCAGCGCGATCGCCACGGCGCGCTTGGCGTCGGCCTGGCCGACGATGAAGCGGTCGAGCTCGGAAACGATCTCGCGCGGTGAAAAGTCGGTCATGCGTTGCGTACCATCAAGAGCGCACTGCCGTCGGGCGTATCGACGAGGCGGATTTTTTCGAAGCCGGCTTTTTCATAAGCCCTGACGGCGCGGCTATTAGCGGGATCGGGATCGGTCACGACACGTGGCGTTCCCGCCTTGAGGAGGTCGTCGACAAAATCGCGAATCAGCGCAGAACCGTGACCGCGATTGATCATGTCGGGCTCGCCGATGAACTGATCAATGCCGCGGGTGCCGGCGGGGTGCTCGCCGAGCCCGCCCTCGGGCCACGCTTTGGGATCGTAGCACTGCAGATAGGCGAATGGGCGGTCACGCCTTGAAGCAATGAATTGATCCATCGCCGGATCATCGAGGTCTCCGCTCACCAGGGCGAACTGGACATCCGGATCGCGCCACCATTGCGCGACATGGGGCGCGCCAAGCCAGCGGTGGACGAGCGGCAAATCCTGAACCGACATCGGGCGGAACTGATACTGTGGCGCCATCACTCAGGCGCCCTTCAATGTCTCGATGGTGACGTTGCGGTTGGTGTAGACGCAGATGTCGGCGGCAATGTCGAGCGAGCGCCGGACGATCGCCTCGGCGTCGCGCGGCCCGTCGGCGAGCGCGCGGGCCGCGGCCAGCGCGTAGTTGCCGCCGGAGCCAATGCCGGCAATGCCGGCTTCGGGCTCGAGCACGTCGCCGGTGCCGGTGAGCACCAGCGATACCTCCTTGTCGGCGACGACCATCATGGCTTCGAGCCGCCGCAGGTAGCGGTCCGTGCGCCAATCCTTGGCGAGTTCGACTGCGGCGCGGGTAAGTTGGCCGGGATATTGCTCGAGTTTGGATTCGAGCCGCTCGAACAAGGTAAAGGCGTCGGCGGTGGCGCCGGCAAAGCCGCCGATGACGTCGCCCTTGCCGAGTCGGCGCACCTTCTTGGCATTGGCCTTGACGATGGTCTGGCCGATGGAGACTTGGCCGTCGCCGCCCACTGCCACGACGCCGCCCTTGCGGACGGTCAGGATGGTGGTGCCGTGCCAAGGGGTGGATGGGCCGGATTCTGGGGATTGCATGGGCTGAAAAGGCCTTTGTTCAGGCCAAGATTTAAGAGTTGGACCCCGGCAATGCAAATGCACGGGGACGTTGGCGAAAGGCGCCAGCCCCTGATAAAAGGCGCGCAACTTAGCGAGAATCGTCATGCGCAAGGCGTCCGCGAAACGGACCACTAAGGAAACTGACGTCGAGGTCGCGGTCGATCTCGACGGCGAAGGCCGCGCGTCGATCGCGACCGGCATCGGCTTCCTCGACCACATGCTCGAGCTGTTCGCCCGGCACGCGCGTATCGATCTCACGATCAAGGCCAAGGGCGACCTACATATCGACCAGCATCACACCACCGAGGATGTCGGCATCTCGCTCGGTCAGGCGATCAAGCAGGCGCTCGGCGATATGAAGGGCATCAACCGCTATGCCGACGTGCATCTGCCCATGGACGAGGCGCTGACCCGCGTCGCGATCGACATTTCCGGCCGGCCGTTCCTGGTGTTTCAGGTGCCATTCGTGCGTGCCAAGATTGGCGCCTTCGATACCGCGCTGGTCCAGGAGTGGTTCCAGGCCTTCGCCATGAACGCGGGCGTGACGCTTCACGTCGCCACGCTCTACGGCAGCAACGACCATCATATCGCCGAGTCCTGTTTCAAAGGCTTGGCACGGGCGTTGCGGGCGGCGGTTGCCATCGATCCGCGCGCCGCGGGCGAGGTGCCATCGACCAAGGGTACGCTCGGCAATTGATTGTGGCGTTCCTCGCCCTACCTGAAGGGCGAGGCTGAAAAGCGAGACCGGCTATGTCCGTCTATACCGTCCACGAGCCGCCGCCGCGCCGTGGCGCCGTCGCGCCCGAAGCCGAGCGCTTTGTGTTCGTGCGCGATGGGTTTTCGCTGTGGGCGCTCCTGCTCGCGCCGCTATGGATGCTGCGGCACCGGATGTGGCTGGTGCTCGTCGGCTATATCGTGATTGCGGCCGGGCTCCAGATTGGCGTCCGTGTGTTGGGCGGATGGGCGCCCGCTGGCGCCGCGATCGGAATTCTCCTCGGGCTCCTGGTCGGGCTCGAGGCCGGCACGTTGCGCCGTTTCACGCTCGGCCGCCGCGGCTGGAAGAATATCGGCGTCGTCAGCGGCGACGATGTCGAGGATGCCGAGCGGCGTTTCTTCGACGTGTGGGTCCAGCAGCGCGCCGCCCCAGCCTCCGCTTCGACCGCAGCGACGTCGCCTCCCGCAAGAGCGCCGTTGGCGCCTGTCCAGCGCATGCCCCAGGCGCCAGCCGTCGTCGGGCTTTTCCCCGAGCCGGGAGCGCCGCGATGAGCGTCGCCATCGTCAATTACGGCTCCGGCAATTTGCATTCGGCGGCGAAGGCGTTCGAGCGCGTCGCCCGCGATGGCGGTCGCGGCCAGGAGATCGTCGTGACCAGCGATCCCGCCGCCGTGACCGGCGCCGACCGCGTCGTGCTGCCGGGCGTCGGCGCGTTTGCCGATTGCCGGCGCGGGCTTGATGCTATCGACGGCATGGTCGAGGCGCTGGACGAGGCGGTGCGGAAAAAGGGCCGGCCGTTGTTCGGCATCTGCGTCGGGATGCAGCTTTTGGCCGAGCGCGGCCGCGAATACGAAGTCACCGAAGGGCTCGGCTGGATCGCCGGCGAGGTCGACCGCATCGTGCCGAACGATCCGAACTTGAAAATTCCCCACATGGGCTGGAACACGCTCAATGTCGCGCGAGCGCACCCGGTGCTGGAAGGCCTGTCGTTCGGCCCGCAGGGCCGGCATGCCTATTTCGTGCACTCCTTTCAGCTCAACGTCGCGCAGCGTGCCGATCTGGTGGCGGACGCCGACTATGGCGGACCCGTCACCGCGATCGTGGCGCGTGACAATATTTTTGGCACCCAATTCCATCCGGAGAAGAGCCAGAAGCTCGGGCTGGCGCTGATTGGAAATTTCCTGCGATGGACTCCGTGATGTTGTTGTTTGTGCCGTGATCCTGTTTCCCGCCATCGATCTGAAGGACGGTCTCGCCGTGCGCTTGCAACAGGGCGACATGGCGCGCGCCACCGTGTTCAACCGCGATCCGGCGGCGCAGGCCGCCGCCTTCGAGCGGCAGGGCTTCGACTATCTCCACATCGTCGATCTCGACGGCGCCTTTGCCGGCCGGCCGATGAATGCCGCCGCCGTCGAGGGCATCCTCGCCGCGGTGAAAATTCCGCTGCAGCTCGGCGGCGGCATTCGCAATCGCGCCACCATCGACGGTTGGCTCGGCAAGGGTGTCGCCCGGGTCATCATCGGCACCGCGGCGGTGCGCGATCCGACTTTGGTGAAAGAGGCGGCGCGACAATATCCGGGCCGCATCGCCGTCGGGCTCGACGCCCGCGACGGCAAGGTTGCGGTCGAAGGCTGGGCGGCGACGTCGGAGCTCTCCGCGCTCGACATCGCGCGGCGCTTCGAAGACTCCGGTGTAGCCGCGATCGTCTACACCGACGCGGCGCGCGACGGCATGCTCAAGGGCCTCAATCTAGACGCCACCATCGTGCTCTCCGACGCCGTATCCATTCCGGTCATCGCCTCGGGCGGACTTGCCTCGATCGACGATGTCCGGGCGTTGCTTTTGCCGCGCGCCAAGAAACTCGCCGGCGCCATCGCCGGTCGCGCGCTCTATGACGGCCGGCTCGATGCAGCGGAAGCGCTCGCCCTTCTGCGCGGCGCGCGAGCGACGGCGTGACATGTTCAAGGTGCGCGTCATTCCCTGCCTCGACGTCAAGGACGGCCGCATCGTCAAGGGCGTCAACTTCGTCAATCTGCGTGACGCCGGCGATCCGGTCGCCGCAGCCATCGCCTACGACGAGGCCGGCGCCGACGAACTGACTTTCCTCGACATCACCGCGAGCCACGAGAACCGCGGCATCATGCTCGACGTGGTGCGGCGCACGGCCGAGGCTTGCTTCATGCCGCTCACGGTCGGCGGCGGCGTGCGTACCATCGAGGATATCCGCGCGCTGCTGACCTCGGGCGCCGACAAGGTGTCGATCAACACCGCGGCAGCGGCGCGCCGTGCCTTCGTCAAGGAGGCGGCCGAGAAATTCGGCGACCAATGCATCGTGGTCGCCATCGACGCCAAGAATGTCTCGAAATCAGGCGAACCCGACCGTTGGGAGATCTTCACCCATGGCGGCCGCAACCCCACCGGCATCGATGCCGTCGTCTATGCGCGCGAAGTCGTCACGCTCGGCGCCGGCGAGATTTTGCTCACCTCCATGGACCGTGACGGCACCCGACAAGGTTTCGACATTGCGCTGACCCGTGCCATCGCCGATGCGGTCACGGTGCCGGTCATCGCCTCCGGCGGCGTCGGCAATCTCGATCATCTGGTCGAGGGCATCCGCGACGGCCATGCCACCGCCGTGCTCGCGGCCTCGATCTTTCATTTCGGCGAGTTTTCGGTGCGCGACGCCAAGGAGTACATGGCCAAGGCGGGCCTGCCGGTGCGGCTCGACTCGTGACCGCCTCTCCCCGCCTCGGCGCAGAGGTGCTAAGAAACCGCCAAGGAATGTCGAATTAATGCCAATGGCCCAATCGTTCACCCTCAACGACCTGGAAAAGCGCGTGCAGGCGCGGGCTTTGGCCAGCGCCGAGGAGTCTTATACCCGCAAGCTTCTGGATCGCGGGGTGGCGCAGTGCGCCAAGAAACTCGGCGAGGAGGCGGTCGAAGCCGCCATCGCCGCCGTCGGCGAGGACCGCCAGCGCATGATCGGCGAGGCGGCCGACGTGCTCTACCATCTGCTGGTGGTGCTGCATGCCCGCGGCATCGCGCTGGCCGAAGTCGAGGCCGAGCTTGGCGCGCGCACCAGGCAATCGGGCCTCGACGAAAAGGCCGCGCGCAAGCGCGGCTGAAGGTCATTCCGCATGGAGCAGCGCGCCGAGCAGGACGTCTCGCCATACCGCGTGTTCTCGCGCGCCGAGTGGGCGATGCTGCGTCAGGACACGCCGATGACGCTCGATCCGTCGGAGGTGACGCGGCTGCGCTCCATGCACGACCGGCTCGACATGTCCGAGGTGGCGGAGATCTATCTGCCGCTGTCGCGGTTGCTGTCGCTCTATGTGGCGGCGACGCAGAATCTGTTCCGCGCCCAGCAGGGCTTCCTCGGCACCGAAGACGCCAAGATGCCCTACATCATCGGCGTCGGCGGCTCGGTCGCGGTTGGCAAGTCGACCACGGCGCGCGTGCTGCAAGCTCTGCTGGCGCGCTGGCCCAATGTGCCCAAGGTCGACCTCCTCACCACCGACGGCTTTCTCTATCCCAACGCGGTGCTCGACCGCGAAGGCTTGATGGAGAAAAAGGGCTTTCCGGAAAGCTACGACCTGCCGGCGCTGCTGCGCTTTCTCTCCGACATCAAGGCCGGGCGCCGGCCGGTGCGGGCGCCGGTCTATTCGCACCTGATCTACGACGTGATTCCGAACCAGTGGATCGAGATCGACCGGCCGGACATTCTGATCGTCGAAGGCCTCAACGTGCTGCAGGCCGGGCGGCTGCCCAAGGGCGGCAAGGCGGTGCCGTTCGTGTCCGACTTCTTCGATTTCTCAGTCTATCTCGACGCCGAGGAGGACGTGCTGCTGTCGTGGTATGTCAGCCGCTTCCTCGCCTTGCGCGGCACTGCGTTCGCCGATCCGAAATCGTATTTTCACCGCTACGCGAAGCTGTCCGATCAGGAAGCGATCGCCACCGCGACCTCGATCTGGAATCGGATCAACCTCGTCAACCTGCACGAAAATATCTTGCCGACGCGGCCGCGCGCCGACCTGATCCTGAAAAAGGGCGAAAGCCACGAGGTCGAGGAAGTGGCGCTGCGACGGTTGTAGGCGCTACGCCGCAAGCGGTGCGGCGCTGGCCATGGCGAGCGCCGTCGCCAGCCGCTCGCGGTCGAGCGGCTTCACCAGAAAACCATTCATGCCGGCGGCGAGACAAGCGTCGCGATCGTCGGCCGAGGCGTTGGCGGTGAGCGCGACGATCGGCGTACGCGCGCCGTTGTCTTCGGCTTCGGCGGCGCGGATGCGCCGCGTTGCTTCGAGGCCATCCATCCCCGGCATGTGCAGGTCCATGAGCACGCAGTCATAGGGCATGCCGGCGGCGCGCGCCGCGAGCCAGCTCTCGATCGCGGCGGCGCCACTGTCGGTCATGGTCGGACGGTGGCCGAGCTTGATCAGCAGCGCGCGGGCAAGGAGCGCGTTGATCTCGTTGTCTTCGGCGACCAGGATCGACAGCCCGGCGCCGGCGCGCGGTTCGCGCGGCGCTTCGGCCGGCTCGGTCGCGGCACCGCGCTCGAATGCATCGTCCGGCGCGAAGCGTGCGGCAAGTGAGGCGGCGCGCACTGGCTTGATCAGATAGCCGGTGAAGCCCGCGTCCTTCAGCCCCGAAAGCTCGTTGCGCATGGCGGGCGTGACCAGCACGATGCGGCGCGGCGCGGCGGCGGCCAGTTGCGCGAGCGAAGCGCTGACCGCGGTGTCGAGCGCGTGATCGACTAACACCGCGTTCCAAATCCGCTCCGGCAGAATCGCCGCCGCGACGCGCTCATCGGGCACGATGGTGGTGCGCGCGCCCCAGCGTTGCAGGCGCCGCGCCAGCAGCGAGGCTTCGATCGCCGCCGACGCGACGATAAGGACATCGTCGCCGGTGAGGTTCGGGATGGCGATGGGCGCCTCGTCCTCGTCGCCGAGGCGCGGCAGCGGCAGCTTGACTCGGAACGTCGAGCCCGCGCCCGGCGCACTCTCAGCCGCGATAATACCGCCCATGCGCTCGACGATGCGCTTCGAAATGGTCAGCCCGAGCCCGGTGCCGCCGAAGCGGCGCGTCGAACCGCCCTCGGCTTGCTCGAATTCCAGGAAGATGCGCGCCTGATCCTCGGCAGAAATCCCGATGCCGGTGTCGCGCACGGCGATGGCAATCATCTCGGGCTCTGCGTCCGGCTCGACGATGATCGAAACGCCGCCCTGTTCGGTGAACTTGATGGCGTTGCCGGCGAGATTGAACAGCACCTGGCGCAGCCGCACCGCGTCGCCAATGACGCGCGTCGGCAGGCGCTCGTCGACATAGCAGCAAATCTCCAAGCCCTTGGCCTGGGCGCGCGGGCCGAGCAGCTCGACCGCTTCCTCGACGAAGGCGGCAAGCGCAAACGGCCGCGCCGCAAGATCGAGCCGTCCGGCTTCGATCTTCGCAAGATCGAGCATTTCCTCGATGAACGACAGCAAGGTGTCGCCCGAAGTCTTCATCGCGCTGAGATAGGTCGTTTGCTCCGGCGATAACGGCGTGTCGCCGAGCAAATCCGCCATACCGAGGATGCCGTTGAGCGGCGTGCGGATCTCGTGGGACACCATGGCGAGGAAGCGCGACTTGGCGCGGCTCGCCGCTTCGGCCTGATCGCGCGCGTCGGCGAGCGCGCGCTCGGCCACAATCCGATCGGTCATGTCGCGGCCGACGCTCTGCACTTCGCTGCCGCCGTCGGTGCGGACCGAGACCTCGCGCCAGGCGATCCAGCGTGCCCCGCCCGGGGTGGCGATCTTCTGATCGTGCATGCGGGTGCCGTCCGGCAACGTCACGATCTCGCCCTGCTCCTCGACCGGCAGTGCAAAGATAGTCGCGAGCAGATCTTGCCGCGAGCAGCCGGCGAGTGCGCAGAACGCTTCGTTGGCGTAGGTGATGGCACCGCTTGCGTCGCGGCGCACGATGACGTCGCCCTGGGCCTCGAAGAAGCTCTTGGCGCGCTCCTGCGCCTCGCTGATTTCCCAGTTGCGGTCGGACGCCTCCTCGAGACGCGCCTCAAGGCGGCGCAACTCCGCCTTCATCTGCCGGACGCGGGAGAGCAGGATGCCCATGGCGCCGCATGCGGCGCCGAACAGCGCGGCGACGCCGATCGCGAACGCGTTCGGGTCGTAGTGCGCGCCCTGCGACAGCGTGCCCGACAGAAAGCCGAACGCGACGCCGAACGACATCGTGGTGACGACGATGGCGCGGACGATCAGGTTAAACAGCCGGCGGCTTATGATGGCAGGTTGCAGACGCGTGATGCGCGGGAGCATGGTCGAATCCCTGCCCGGCGCATGGGCAGCGGCCATCGGTCGAACCGCACCTTGGCCCCGGTTTTTGTCGTTGTGACGGGCCGATTTTGGCCTATGAACGTTGCGCATCCCTTGCATTCGGCCGCCAACGGCACCGGCCGATTGGAGCGAAGGTTGATGCTTTGTTAACATCGGAACGGGCATGACGCCGGCTACCGTTCATGACCCGCTGCCGGAGAGAAACGAGATGGATAAAGTCGCGAGCTCCAAGAATGCGCGGACCAAGAATTCGGGCATCAAGTCCGGCGGGTCAGCCCGGCCGACGCGCGCCGATGCCGAAGGCGCGATCCGTACGCTCATCCGCTGGGCAGGCGACGATCCCGACCGCGAAGGCCTGCGCGCCACGCCGGCCCGCGTCGCCCGCGCCTACGAGGAATGGTTCTCCGGCTACAACGACGATCCGCGCGAATATCTCAAGCGCACCTTCGAGGAGACCGGCGGCTACGACGAGGTCGTCGTGCTGCGCGACATTCGCTTCGAGTCGCACTGCGAGCATCATATCGCGCCGATCATCGGTCGCGTGCATATCGGCTATCTGCCGCGCAATCGCGTGGTCGGCATTTCCAAGTTGGCGCGGCTGGTCGAGGTCTTTGCGCGGCGCTTACAGATTCAGGAGAAGATGACGGCGGAGATCGCCGCCTGTCTCGACGCCGTGCTCAAGCCCCATGGCGTCGCGGTGGTCACCGAAGGAACGCACCAATGCATGACCACGCGCGGCGTGCACAAGACCGGTGTCACCATGGTGACGAGCCGCATGCTCGGCGTGTTCCGCGACCACGCCGAGACGCGGCAGGAATTCCTGTCGGCGATCGGCATGCGCGGCGGCATCAGCGTCGTCAACGGCGCGGGGTAAAGGCTTAGCTGTTCCCCAGCGCCGTAAAGCCTGCAAGAACATTTAGAGAACATTGGCGGTCAGCGCCGCGATTTTGGCGCGGGGCGAAGGCTGGCGGCCGCCGTCGGGGTGCCTACATCAAAGCGCCCACCGGAACTGTCGCTTGCCTCAGACCACGGCCACCACCCAGACCAGCTACCGGAAATTCGAGCCATGCTGTCATCCAACCTCGCTGCGACGCTCAAGCGCCACAACATCCATTACGGCTGGGCCATCGTCGGCGTCACCTTCCTCACCACCATCGTCACCGCCGCGGCGATGAGCACGCCTGGTGTACTGATCGTCCCGCTGGAGAAGGAATTCGGCTGGGCCAACGACCAGATTTCTTCGGCGCTGGCAATCCGCCTGATGCTGTTCGGATTGCTCGGTCCGTTCGCCGCCGCCTTCGTGAATCGCTTCGGCTTGCGCGCCGTGATGGTCGCCGCCGTGATTTTGATCTCGACCGGCTTGCTGGCGTCGCTCGCGATGACGCAAGTGTGGCAGCTCGTCTTGCTGTGGGGCATCGTGGTCGGCATCGGCTCCGGGCTTACCGCCATGGTGCTCGCGGTGACGGTAGCGACGCGCTGGTTCAGTGCGCGCCGCGGCCTGGTCATGGGCCTGTTCTCGGCCAGCAATGCCACCGGCCAGCTCGTTTTCCTGCCGCTGATCGCACATCTGCAGACGAGTTACGGTTGGCGCATGGCGCTAGTCTTCGTCTGCGGCATGCTCACCGTCGCCGGCGTCGTGGCGCTGACCTTCATGCGCGACCGGCCGAGCGATGTCGGGCTGCCGCTCTATGGCGAGGTGGCGGTGTCACCGCCGCCGCCGACCGGCGTCGGCTTGGTCTCGCTCTTGATGTCGCCGCTCCTGGTGCTGAAAGAAGCCGCCGGGGTGCCGATCTTTTGGGTGCTGTTCGGGACGTTCTTCGTCTGCGGCTGCTCGACCAACGGCTTGATCCAGAGCCACTTCGTCACGCTGTGCCACGATTACGGCCTGCCGGCGGTCACGGCGGCGAGAGTGTTGGCGATGATGGGCATCTTCGACTTCATCGGCACCATCGGCTCGGGCTGGCTGTCCGACCGCTTCGACAATCGCTGGCTCTTGTTCTGGTATTACGGCTTGCGCGGCCTGTCGCTGCTATATCTGCCGTTCACCGACTTCACGTTCTATGGACTGTCGCTGTTCGCGGTGTTCTACGGCCTCGACTGGATCGCCACCGTGCCGCCGACGGTGAAGCTCACCGCCGACAGGTTCGGCCGCGAAAAGGCTGGTATCGTGTTCGGCTGGATTTTTGCCGGCCACCAGATCGGCGCCGCGACCGCCGCCTTCGGTGCCGGCCTGACGCGGACGCTGTACGACACCTATCTGCCGGCCTTCTTCGTTGCCGGCGTGCTCTGCATCATCGCCGCGCTCGCGGTGCTAACGGTGCGGAAATCGTCGGGATTGCTGGTGGGCGTTGCCGCGCCGGCGCGGGGTTAGGTTTTCGGTTCCGGCATCGGCACGGAATCGAGCAATCCGTCGACGATGCCGTGAAATGTCTCCCACGGCGCTTCGCGATCGCTTTGGTTGCGCACAATGATGGAATTGCCGGCGTAGAAGCGCTCGTAGAGCATGTGGCGGCCGGCGAACTCCGAGCCGATGAGATCCCAAACGAGCTTATAGAGCTTGTAGCGCGCGGCGGCGTCCATGCTGGCGGTGCCCCACCAGCGCGTGAAGCGATCTTTGAGCCGCGGATCGGCGACGAGGTCGACGCTCGCCGGCATTTGCAGCGGCGCGGCGCCGGCGAGCGTGCGCAGCGTATCGATGATCTCGGTGTGGTGCTCCTGGCACCAATTCAGCGTCGCATAGACCATGCGCCGGTTCGGCGTGACGAAGCCGTCCGGCCAGTGCTCGCAAGCCTCGATCTGGCCGTTGACCAGGCCGGCGATGGTGGCCTCGAGCGCCGCGAGCCGGCCCAAGGTCTCGCGCACCGCCGGAACCTTATCGACGCCGTTGGCTTGGCACATGCGGCTCGCCAGCCCGACGATCAGGCCCATCTTGGCCCAGAACCGGATGTTGGACTGTTGGTTCTGATAAACGTTGGCCGGCGTCTCGATATAGATGCGGCGCGACCAGGCGCCGTTGTTGTGCAGGAACACTCGCTCCCACGGAATTTTCACGCGGTCGCACACCAGCACCGCGTCGTTCTCGTCGAACCTGTAGCTCAGCGGATAATCGGCCTCGTGCCGGGCGTGGCGCTCGTAGGGCTCGCGCGCCCAGAACGACACGCCGGGCGCGTTGTTCGGGATCGCGGCGGTGATGCTTTCGCTCTTGCGGCTGTCGTCGATGGCGGTGAGGTTGCCGATATAGACCTGGTCGCCGAACACGGCGCCGGTCGCCAGCATTTTCATGCCCGAGACGATGACACCGGAATCGTCTTCGCCAACCACCTGCAAGGTCGGATCGTCGCGCACCACGCCGGTATAGATTTCGCGGTCGCGGATGCCCGACGGCGGCGTGACCGCGAACGACAGATAAAGGTCATCGCGCCGGGCGCGCTCGTAGAAGCGCATCAGGTTGTCGCCGAAGCCCGGCGTCAGCTCGTTGAGCAGTTCAGGCCGCATGGCGAGCCCGGTGATGAGGCCGGCCACATGATCGGGCGAGCGGCCGATCATGCCGTAGCTTGCGTCGGCGATCGCCTTCATGGCGCGCATGCGCCGCGCCAGATCTTCGCGTCTGCGGCAGCGCAGCCAGGGAAGGCCGATGTGCTCGCCGTTCTCCTCGAAGCTGAAGAGATCGCGCTGCGCCGGGTCGGCCTTCAGATCGTACAGTGCCGCGATGGTGCGGGCGCCGTTGCGGAAGGCGGGATGGCTGGTGACGTCGTCGACCCGCTCGGCGCCCACATAGACGACGCGGCCGTCGCGCATGCGCTTGAGCTTTTCGCTGCCGGTGATCAGCATGACGCCGCGACTACTTCTTCCGCTTCGCCTCGATCTTGTCCCAGATCAGCGCCGCGATGTCGGGACCGCCGAGATTCTTCACCGAGCGGATACCCGTGGGCGACGTGACGTTGATCTCGGTGAGGAAGTCGCCGATCACGTCGATGCCGACAAAGAGCAAGCCGCGCTCGCGCAGCGCCGGACCGAGGCGGACGCAGATTTCGCGTTCGCGCTTGGTCAGCTCGGTCGCCGCCGGCACTCCGCCGCGCACCATGTTGGAGCGCAGATCGTCGGCCGCCGGCACGCGATTGACGGCGCCGGCGAACTCGCCGTCGACCAGGATGATGCGCTTGTCGCCTTCTTTCACCGCCGGCAGGAACTTCTGCACCACCCAGGGCTCGCGGAACATGGTGGCGAACAGCTCGTAGAGCGAGCCGAAATTGAGGTCTTCGCGGGCCAGCAGAAACACCGCCTCACCGCCTTTGCCGTAGAGCGGCTTCATGACGATGTCGCCATGCTCGGCGCGAAACACCTTGATGGCGTCGAGGTCGCGCGTCAGCAAGGTCGGCGGCATCAGGTCGGGAAATTCGGTGACGAAGACTTTCTCCGGCGCGTTGCGCACATGGCTCGGATCGTTGACCACCAGCGTCTTCGGATGAATGCGGTCGAGCATGTGGGTCGACGAGATGTAGGCGAGGTCGAACGGCGGATCCTGGCGCAACAGCACGACGTCGAAGCTTGCGAGGTCGACGTTCCGGGGTTCGCCGAGGGTGAAATAGTCGCCGGCAATGTCGCGCACCGCCAGCGGCCGCACCGTGGCCGAGACCTTGCCGTCGCGCAGCGCCATGCGGTCGGGAGTGTAGTAGGACAAGGCGTAGGCGCGCGCCTGGGCTTCCAGCAGCAGGGCGAAGGTCGAATCGCCACGGATATTGATCCGCTCGATCGGATCCATTTGAACGGCGACGTTCAGGCGCATGGGCGGGCCGTTGGGTGAGCCTGGCCGCGGCTGCGGCGCGATTTCGGTCCGACGGATGAAATAGGCCTGTTTATCGTAGAAGGTAAACCCAGGCTTAACATCTTGCGGTCAGTCTATTCCAGGAAACATGCTGGGAAACTCTTGAAATTGGCGCAGCTTTCGATCGCGGCCAAGCTCTACGTCATCTTCACGCTGCTGGCTACCGTGACAATCGGGCTGGCGGCGGTGTCGCTGCTCAATACCAGCCGGCACGTCGCCCTGACCAAGGAATTCGAGTCGGCGTTCGTCGGCGCCGAGAACGTCGACCGCATCAACAGCCTGATCTACGCGGTGGTGATGGAGTCGCGCGGCATCTACATGTCGCCGGATATTGCGACCGCGAAGAAGTTCGCCGAAGGTCTTACCCGATTCAACGATCAGATCGGCAGCGTAGTCGAGAAGTGGCAGCAGTCGGTGCTGCCGGAGGACGCCGCGGTCTTTGCCGCGTTCGCCGAGCGGGTCAGGAAATTCCAGGAATTCCGCCGCGAGCTGGTGCGGCGCG
>Ga0306925_10000278_pt1 | contig 34511 bp, 28 predicted proteins | sample flu12Cox44000176_FD_203755 | JGI IMG/M metagenome (GOLD analysis project Ga0306925, IMG submission 203755) | Lab enrichment of tropical soil microbial communities from Luquillo Experimental Forest, Puerto Rico - flux8day.12C.oxic.44.000.176 (v2)... | ecosystem: Environmental > Terrestrial >... | reverse complement strand
GGCGCCAGCCCGCCTGGGACGCTGCTGCGCGCTGTCGCGCACCACGCGCGCGGCAACGGTGCGCCGAGATCGCGCGCGTATTAACGCAGCATCTCCGAGCGCCGTTTGCTTCGCCGCTCGGTCGCTTAGTCGGTTAGCCGAATCTGGGTGAGCCACCAGGTAGCCAGCGCCAAGGCTGCGGTCGCGACCGCTATGATCAAAAAAACCCGGAGCGCCCATTTCTCTTTGGCGCGATCCTGCCGCCACTCTTCGCGAATCTCTTCGGCGCGCTCGTTATTTCCCGCAGCCCGCGCCAGCTCTTCACGCACGAGGCTAAAGCCCGCTTCTATTTGTTTTTGGAGCCGGTGGAGCTGAAACGTGGTCCCCGCGTAAAGAACCATCACGGTGATGATGACGTAGGCCCAATCGGGGATGTCGCGCAGCATGCTCGGCCCCCTACCCGACCGGCGAGTCAGCCGGGCAGTCGATCCGCGATGAAACCAAGCATGAGCAGGAGGCGCGCTTGAGGATCAGTTGACCGCCGCGGATCATTACCACCTCCATCGCGCGCTTGGGGCGAGCATTTAAGTCGCGGCACGGACAGTTCGCGCAGTTTTAAACGCCTTCAACTCCGCGACTGTTGTGCGAATACGCACTCGTCGCTTCCAAGGCCACGGACGCCGGGTGGCGCGCCATTCAGCTGAAATTACGACCGGCTCGGTATTTCGACCGGTCGCCTTACCGAGCATGACCAGCACGTAAGCAACCTCCCCCCAAGCTGGCAGCACCAGTGTGCGCACTTCCTGGGTTTGAGCGGCGATGATTGCCCGCGCACTTTGGTCTTCTGCCAACCCGACAATCGGAGGGTCCACGGAAAAATTTTCCACAAGGATGGCCTCGTCGCGCACATTCACGATTCGCGCGCGGAGGTAGTTCTCGCTGGGGGCAAGTCCCGGCTCCGCGTCCAGCGTGAAGGTCGGTCGTCCGCGAACCGCGCGGTCGTAGACGAGGAATGCGGCGCTTAAAGCACCGAGCGCCGAACCGATCCCCTGCAATATTTGCAGCGTTCCCATGAAGCCTCACAATGGCGCGTAGCAGCGGTACGGGCGTGCTCGGGAGCAGCCGCCTTCAGAACATCCGCTGTGTTGGCCTGCCGTAAATGCTCCGTTCGCTGGTCTCATCCCGCTTGGAGCCCTGGAAAGCAATGGTCGCCTCATTAACGCTCGTTATTGCGACCGGGATGCTCAATACAGTCTCCAAACCTTCGAGCGCGCGCTTTGTTAAGTTGACGACGATCCCCGTCGAGATCGGCAGAACCTTCGGGTTTTCCTTCGTGGGGAAGGTCGCCGTGCCCTGACACGCCAGCGTCAGCACCGTGTCCTCTGCCTGCGCAGGCGATAGGGCAACGAGCATCGCGGCGAACGCGATGATGCATGAGTGGTGTCGAAGCATCAGGAGAGTCCCAGCCAGCGAAAAAGACGCGTGAGGTTACACTCTGCCAGGGCTGCCTGCACACCCCGCCAGAGCGTTCACTGCCGCTGCCCGGTGTCCTTCGCCACGCGCGCGGCTATTCCGTCCGCCAGCTGTTCGCGAACGCCGCCATCGCCGCCAACAGGCGGAGGGGCGGCCAAAAGCGCCTTCTTGTGATCGTCGTCACAAACTGCACTGGCGATCATGTGCTACGCGTCAATGGCACCGTGATCTGTTGCGAGGGCAGAGTGAAATCCTCAGCCCTCGGCGTATGGATTATTTGCTCATAGCTAGACACCATAGCAGCGCGTTTTAGTCTTGTTAGTTGCGCCCTTTTTGATTGCGCATCTCACGCGAAGGGGCATGATCTCAGCCCCCGCCCGGGCTGGGTGGTTAAGAGCAATTCGAGCGCGACTGTTCAATGCGCCTCCCGCGCTTGAACGCAGCCAGGAGAAATATCATGACGCGAGCGGCAAGAATCGCTGGAGCATTCGTCGTGGCTTTGGCGCTGGCACCTATCAGTGCCGACGCTCAGCAGATTTTCGCGTGCGTCAACAACAGCAGCGGTGAGATCAAGATCGTCGCACCAAATACAGGCTGCCAGAATAATCAACGCTTGCTCGTTTGGAATGTCGCAGGACAAGGGGTACCGGGCCCTGCAGGCCCCGCCGGACCTGCTGGTCCAGTGGGACCCGCTGGCGCACCTGGTGCGCCGGGGACTGCTGGCGCTATTGGTCCGCAGGGTCCATCCGGCGTTGCTGGACCTGCTGGTCCGATAGGACCAATTGGACCTGCTGGTCCAGTAGGGAGCGGCTGGTGCGACGGGTGCACAAGGGCTGCCCGGATCTGCTGGACCTGCCGGTGCCATCGGCCCTGCAGGACCTGTCGGTGCCCAGGGTACCGTAGGACCTAAAGGCGACACTGGCGCCACCGGTGCCACTGGTGCGGTAGGACCTACCGGTCCTGCGGGTGCGGTGGGTCTAACCGGACCCGCCGGTGCGGTAGGACCTGCCGGTCCTGCTGGTGCGCAGGGTCTGGCCGGACCCGCTGGGGCCGTAGGACCCGCCGGTCCTGCGGGCGCTGATGGTGCCGCCGGTCAGCAAGGACCTGCCGGTCCCACTGGTGCCCAAGGTCTAGCAGGGCTTCAAGGTCCAGCAGGACAAGCTCTTGCCGCAGCGGCCTTCGGATGCGACCAGTTCGTGTTTACTGCGTTTACCCGGCTGATTACCTTTAGTGGGGGCCACAACTTCTTTGGATCGTCGATCAGCGGGCCACCTGTCCTGCTACAGCCAGGTATCTATCAAATCCATTTCGAGACCGACATCGTGAATGGCAATCTAGCAGTGTCTATGTCCCCCGGGGGGACTCTTTGGAATCCTATCGCGGGCTCCAACTCTACCAGACTATTAGGGGACTCGCTTGTTGCGATCTCTGGGAACAACACCCCCCTTCAACTCCTTGGAAGTGTCTCAGCCTCCGGGCAATTCTTAGTAACGTTGCGCAATTGCATTCTCAGCATCATTCAATTGCAATGAAGTGGTCTACCGGCGACCGTGTAGCAGTCGGCCTGAGCTGTACGAACCCGCTGTTGCTGGCAAAGGACATGCATCTGGCCTCGGCATGAATTGCCGGGGCCTTTCATTTTAGAAGCTAGCTTGGCGGCGAGCGGCCACGCTGCTTCGTTCTCGCGGTGCTTGGGGCAGAGCCGTCATGTACGCAACCGCATCGCCGATGTGCGCACCGCGCCGCAGTCGGTGCGGGAGCGGCGTTTTACACGTCCGCGAATTCGCATTTGTTTTCAAAACGCACGTTTGCAGAGTTTTACACTGCAAGTGTTTGAAATCACGGTGGGCCAGCAGTTTCGGATGGAGCGAAGCGACAACCGGGACAAAGCTCGTCGCTCGCTCAATTCCCCGGGTTTCGCTTCGCTCCACCCCGGGCTACGACGCGCAATCCGGGCTACGATGTGTCTAAGTTGCTGATTGCACTGTCGCAATTTTGGCAATCTTGCTGCATCCGGGACGCCCACAGCGCGCTGCCGGGGCTTCGCCCGCTTCATCTGCTAGAGCTAACCGGCTGATTTCGCTCGCTTCCTAAACAGCCTGCTCGTGCATGCATTTTGTGCTTGTGTATGTAACACGATTCGGGTATAGTTTCGGTACGATCCCAAATTACGCCTGGAGCGCCGCACCGATCTCGGCTGTACCCAAGATCGGCACGGTTGCGCGCGCAAGTCGGCTACTGCCGACTTGCGCGGCGGTGCAGTCGTTTGTGCGACTGCGCTTCGCCGCTGCGCGCGTTTCCGCGTTTGGATTCCGCACCTCATGGCCGGCCACCGCAAGCGCGCGCGCAAACATTGCGGGCGCAAGCGGAGCCGTGCCCAAAAGCCCGCCGAAAAGCGCAAGGCGCGGGCGCTGACCCCGGCGGAGCGGCTTGAGCGCCGGCGCAAACGCTACGCGGAAGACCCGCAATACCGGAAAAAAATTATTGCGTCCGTTCGGGCCTACTATGCGGCCAACAAAACCGAAATTCAGGCACGCCGAAGCCAGCGCTACGCGAAGGACGCGAGCTATCGGGACAAACTCTTTGCAAGCCGACTCAAACGCGACTACGGGATCACGCCGGAAGAGTACGCGGCGATGTTTAAGCGGCAGAAGGGCCGCTGCGCGATCTGCAGAAAGAAATTCCGTTACCGGCTTGGCGTGGATCACTGCCCCGGCAGGCACATCATTCGCGGCTTGCTCTGCCTGCCTTGCAACCTCGGGCTCGGCAATTTCCGGGACCGGCCTGCTCTGCTGCGGCGCGCCGCGAAATATCTGGAATGGGCGGTCAGAAACGCGAAGAAACTTCCGCGCTTGCGCGCTATCCCCTACCACGATAGGGCGCGACGCCCTGGTCCGGCAGCCAAACGCCCGAAGGCAGTTTCCCCGCCTGCCAGAACACGTCGATCGGCATGCCGCCGCGCGGGTACCAGTAGCCGCCGATGCGCAGAAACTTCGGCTTGAGCAGCGCGAAAAGTTTCTTGCCGATCGCGACCGTGCACTCCTCGTGGAAGCCGCCGATGTTGCGGAAGCTTGCCAGGTAGAGCTTGAGCGATTTCGATTCCACGAGCCATTTGCCCGGCACGTAATCGATGACGAGGTGCGCGAAATCGGGTTGCCCGGTGACCGGGCAGAGCGTGGTGAACTCGGGCGCGGTGAAGCGCGCGACGTAATCAGTGTCGGGGTGCAGGTTGGTGACGCGGTCCAGCACCGCCTTGTCGGGCGAGGCGGGGATCCGGCTCGGCTTGCCGAGATGACGAAATGCTTTGGGCATGGCCTAAGTTTGACTCGTCATGGCCGGGCTTGTCACCGCAAGTCGGGTTTACCCGACTTGCGGCACCCATTATGCGCAACTCGGGCAAGCCCGAGTTGCGGTGCCATCCACGTCTTGTTCTACACACTACCAAAGAAAGAAAGACGTGGATGCACGCGACAAGCGCGGGCATGACGGAGATAGGGCGTACTGGGGCCTTTGCCGCCGCGGCGCACTCCTGTAGAAGCGCGCCGGTAATCGCCAAAACCGCAAGCCGCATGACCGCCATCGTCGACATCATCGGCCGCGAAATTCTCGACAGCCGCGGCAATCCCACCGTCGAGGTCGACGTCGTGCTCGAAGACGGCGCGAAGGGCCGCGCCGCGGTTCCGTCCGGCGCCTCGACCGGCGCGCACGAGGCGGTGGAGCTGCGCGACGGCGGCGCGCGCTATCTCGGCAAAGGCGTGCGCAAGGCGGTGGAAGCCGTCAACGGCGAGATCTTCGATGCGATCGGCGGAATGGACGCGGAGGCGCAGGCCAAGATCGACGAGACGCTGATCGCGCTCGACGGCACGCCCAACAAGGGCCGGCTCGGCGCCAACGCCATCCTCGGCGTGTCGCTGGCAGTCGCCAAAGCCGCGGCAGCCGCCCACGACGCGCCGCTCTACCGCTACATCGGCGGAGCGGCGGCGCGGCTGCTGCCGGTGCCGATGATGAACATCCTCAACGGCGGTGTGCACGCGGACAATCCGATCGACTTTCAGGAATTCATGATCATGCCGGTGGGCGCGCCGTCGTTCGCCGAGGCGCTGCGCATGGGCGCCGAGATTTTCCAGACGCTGCGTTCAGCGCTCAAAGCGGCCGGCCATAACACCAATGTCGGCGACGAAGGCGGGTTTGCTCCCAATCTACCGTCGGCCGCCGCGGCGCTCGAGTTTTGCGTGAACGCGATCGGCAAAGCCGGCTTCGCGGCGGGCAAAGACGTCATGCTCGCCCTCGATCCCGCCGCGTCCGAGTTTTTCAAGGACGGCGCCTACGTTTATTCAGGCGAGAAGAAGACGCGCTCGAAGGAGCAGCAGGTCGCCTACCTGGCCGAGCTCGCCTCCCGCTATCCCATCGTCTCCATCGAGGACGGCATGGCGGAAGACGACATCGCGGGCTGGAAGCTTCTGACCGAGCGCATCGGCAAGACCTGCCAGCTGGTCGGCGACGACGTGTTCGTGACCAGCGTCGCGCGCCTTGCGGACGGCATCAAGAACGGCATCGCCAACTCGATCCTGATCAAGGTCAACCAGATCGGCACGCTGACCGAAACGCTGGCCGCGGTCGAGACCGCGCACAAGGCCGGCTACACGGCGGTGATGTCGCACCGCTCGGGCGAGACCGAGGACGCCACCATTGCCGACCTCGCAGTCGCCACCAATTGCGGGCAGATCAAGACCGGCTCGCTCGCTCGCTCGGACCGCACCGCGAAATACAATCAGCTGCTGCGCATCGAGCAGGAGCTGGGCGCGCAGGCGCAATACGCCGGCCGCACCGCGCTCAAGGCGCTGCGGTGATACATACGACGTATTGCATCGGTCCATCCGCCGTCATGCCCGGCCTTGGGCCGGGCATCCACGTCTTTCTTTTATGTGCAAGCAAGACGTGGATGGCACCGCAACTCGGGCTTGCCCGAGTTGCGCATATTTTGAGCGCCGCAAGTCGGGTAAACCCGACTTGCGGTGCCAAGCCCAGCCATGACGGGTCAGTCATTCGCCGCGCGTTAAAGCACCTTTAACATCGCCGCGCGATGGTCGGCGCATGGTCACGCGCAAGCGATTCCGCACCGTCCTCAACACGCTCGCGCTTTACACGATCGCCGCGCTGGTGATCGGCTACTTCGCCGCCAACGCGTATTCCGGCAACCGCGGCCTGCGCGCCAAGCAGGATCTCGATCAGCAGATCGGACAACTCGGCGCCGAGCTCGCCACGCTCAAGGCCGAGCACGCCTATTGGGAACGCCGCGTTTCGATGCTTAGGCCCGAGAGCATCGACGCCGACCTGCTCGATGAGCGCGCCCGCGCGCTGCTCAATTTTACCGACCCGCGCGAGCTGATCCTGCGCCGCAGCCGGCCTTGAGGTTTGCGCCGCCACCGCGCGGTAGACTCCGTCATGCCCGGCCTTGTGCCGGGCATCCACGTCTTTCGTGCCGCAAGCGAGACGTGGATGGCCGGGCCAAGCCCGGCCATGACGACGCAATAACTGGCCGCCGCAACGCATTTGCGAAACCGAGACTGCCTGCCTATTTCCCCGCGCAAAGCGGCGCGCGCACGTTGTCCCATCCGCTTCCGCCCTCCAGGGATTTCGGCTATGGGAAGCGGCCGTCGCCATTCACGCGCAGCCCGTTTCGCGAGGAGAAAAATGGCCGTTGCCACCACCAAACCGGCGGCCCAGCCCCCCCAGCCCGCCTCGGCGCGACGCCTATCCCTGGAACCGACGACGGAACCGCTCGAATTCACCAAGGAGCAGGAGCTTCGCGCTTATCGCTCGATGCTGCTCATCCGCCGGTTCGAGGAGAAGGCCGGGCAGCTCTACGGCATGGGCCTGATCGGCGGGTTCTGTCACCTTTATATCGGCCAGGAGGCGGTGGTCGTCGGCATGCAGATGGCGATCAAGCCTGGCGACGAGGTGATCACCGGCTATCGCGACCACGGCCATATGCTCGCCTGCGGCATGGACCCCAAAGGTGTGATGGCGGAGCTCACCGGACGCCAGCACGGCTATTCCAAGGGCAAGGGCGGTTCCATGCACATGTTCTCCGTAGAGAAAGGATTCTACGGCGGCCATGGCATCGTCGGCGCGCCGGTTCCGATCGGCACCGGCCTTGCTTTCGCCAACCGCTATCGCGGCAACGACAACGTGTCGCTCACCTATTTCGGCGACGGTGCCGCCAACCAGGGCCAGGTCTACGAGAGCTTCAACATGGCGAAGCTCTGGAAGCTGCCGGTCGTCTACGTCATCGAGAACAATCAGTACGGGATGGGCACGTCGGTCACGCGCGCTTCGGCGACGGTCGAGCTGTTCCACCGCGGCGCGTCGTTCGACATTCCCGGCGAACGGGTGGACGGCATGGACGTGCGCGCGGTCAAGGCCGCCGGCGACAAGGCGGTCAAGTGGTGCCGCGGCGGCAACGGGCCGATCATTCTCGAAATGCTGACCTACCGCTATCGCGGCCATTCCATGTCGGATCCGGCGAAATACCGCAGCAAGGAGGAAGTGGACAAAGTGCGCACCGAGCACGATCCGATCGAGCAGGTGCGCAGCCGCCTATTGAAGCGCGGCTTCGCCAGCGAGGACGCGCTGAAGAAGGTCGACGGCGAGGTGCGCGCGACCATCAACGAAGCGGCCGAGTTCGCGACCAACGACGCCGAGCCCGATCCCGCCGAGCTCTACACCGACGTCTACAAGTAGCGCCGCGAGCTCGCCGCCCCCATGCCGATCCAAGTGCTGATGCCTGCGCTGTCGCCCACGATGGAACGGGGGAATCTCGCCAAGTGGCACAAGAAGGAGGGCGACCCGGTCAAGTCCGGCGACGTCATTGCCGAGATCGAGACCGACAAGGCGACGATGGAAGTCGAGGCGGTCGACGAGGGCACGCTCGGCAGAATCCTGGTTCCCGAAGGGACCAATGACGTCGCGGTCAACACGCCGATCGCGATGATTCTCGCCGAGGGCGAGGACGCCGCCGCGTTGAAGGACGGCGGCGGCGTGGCGCGGGCGCAGAAGGCCGCGGAATCGGCGCCTCCCGCCAAGGCCGAGCAGCCGGCGCCGCAGATCAACCGCGCGCCCGCGTCCCCCGCGCCCCCGCCGAAAGCGGCGGTTGCGCCGCCACAGCCGCAAGCGGCCCCCGAACCGGACGTGCCGGCCGGCACCGAGATGGTGAACATGACGGTGCGCGAAGCGCTGCGCGACGCCATGGCGGAAGAGATGCGCCGCGACAAGAGCGTGTTCGTGATCGGCGAAGAGGTCGCGGAATATCAGGGCGCCTACAAGGTCACTCAGGGGCTGCTGCAGGAATTCGGCGACATGCGCGTGATCGACACGCCGATCACCGAGCACGCCTTCACCGGGCTGGGCGTCGGCGCGGCGTTCGCCGGCCTAAAGCCGATCGTCGAATTCATGACATTCAATTTCGCGATGCAAGCGATGGACCAGCTGATCAATTCGGCGGCGAAGTCGCACTACATGTCGGGCGGCCAGATCAGCGCCTCGATCGTGTTCCGCGGTCCGAACGGGCCGGCGTCGCGGGTCGCCGCGCAGCACAGCCAGGACTACACCTCCTGGTACTCGCATGTTCCCGGTCTCAAGGTGATCGCGCCGTATTCCGCGGCAGACGCCAAAGGCCTTCTGAAATCCGCGATCCGCGATCCCAACCCCGTCATCTTCCTGGAAAACGAAATCCTCTACGGCCACCACTTTCCCGTGCCCAAGCTCGAGGATTACCTCGTGCCGATCGGCAAGGCCAAGGTGGCGCGGGGAGGCAGCGACGTGACCATCGTCGCTTGGTCGATGGGAATGAGCTACGCGCTCAAGGCCGCGGACGAGCTCGCCAAGGAGCACATCGAGGCCGAAGTCATCGATCTGCGCACGCTCAAACCGATGGATACCGAGGCGATCATCGAATCCGTCAAGAAGACCGGCCGCATCGTCACCGTGGAAGAGGGGTGGCGCCAATCGGGCGTCGGCGCCGAGATCGCGGCCGTGGTGACAGAGCAGGCGTTCGACTGGCTCGATGCGCCGGTGACCCGCGTCACCGGCAAGGACGTGCCGATGCCGTATGCCGCCAACCTGGAGAAGCTCGCGCTGCCTTCGGTCGCGGAGGTCGTCGAGGCGGCGAAGGCGGTTTGCTACCGATGAGGGCTTGATGAGCAACAAGTATCAGGCAATGAACATTCCGCCGGCCGCCAACGAGCGCGGTGGGTTCGAATTCCTGCGCTGCGCCATCATCGACGGTGAACTGCATCTCACCTTGCGTCCGGTTTTCAACCAGCCCGACGACTGGGGCCGATCGTTCGCCGAGATCGCGCGCCAGGTGGCGCGCGCCTACGCGCACCAGGACCGCTTTCCCGAAGCCGAGACGCTCACGCGCATCAGCTCCGCCTTCGAAGCCGAGATGAAAGCGCCGCCGGGCCACGACAGCACGGTCGGGCCGATCGGCTGATGCGCTAGTGTCCCGATTCCGAAGTTCGCAAAACCTTGCGGCATTCACTGATGCGAACTTCGGAATCAAAGGGACACTAGCAAACTCATGATTCCAGTGTGGTTTTGGATTTGAAGTTCCTATACGAGCGTGCGGCGACAATGGTAGGAACTTCAAATCCACCACACTGGGAGGCTTGCATGGCGGCCTACGATGCGCTCCACGTTCCGCCCACGGCGCTCGAGCAGGGCGGGGTCGAGGTGCTGCGCGCCGCCATCGTCGAGGGCGGCCTGCACGTGTCGCTGCGCCGCGCGTTCGACGATCCGCAAGCCTGGGGCATGCTGATCGCCGACGTCGCGCGCCACGCGGCGCGCATCTTCGCCAAGGAAACCAAGCTCAGCGAGGACGAGGCGCTGGAACGCATCCGCGCGATGTTCGACGCCGAGATGGACGCGCCGACCGATCCCGGCACCACCAGCGCGATCGGTTAGCCGCTCGAGACGCATGCCATGGCGGTCAACATCCTCATGCCGGCGCTGTCGCCCACGATGGACAAGGGCACGCTGAGCAAGTGGCTCAAGAAGGAAGGGGACAAGGTCAAGCCTGGCGACGTGATCGCGGAAATCGAAACCGACAAGGCGACGATGGAGTATGAGGCGATCGACGAGGGGACGCTCGCCAAGATCGTGGTGCCGGAAGGCACGCAGGACGTTCCGGTCAAGTCGGTGATCGCCGTCCTTGCCGAGGAGGGGGAGGACGTGAAGGCGGCTGCCGCCGCGGCCGCGAATGCACCTGTGCCGAAGCCGAAAACGGAAGCACCGAAACCGGCGAGTATCGCCGCGCCCGCCTCATCCTTCGAGACGCGCCCCATAGCGCGCGAAGACGCACGTGAACGCGCTTTAGGGAGCGCTCCTCAGGATGAGGCTTCGAGAGGCCGGCAAGCGCCGCCTGCTCCTGCTCGCCCTGAGGAGGGCGCGCGAGCGCCCGTCTCGAAGGGCGAGGCCCCTGCCGTAGCGCATGCGGGTGCGAACCGCGTCTTCTCCTCGCCGCTGGCGCGCCGTCTTGCGAAGGAGGCGGGCATCGAGCTCACGCGCATTCAAGGCTCCGGCCCGCACGGGCGGATTATTGCGCGCGACGTGACAGCGGCAAAAGCGGGCAGGGGCCTCGTGGCACCGAGCGCTGCCGGGGTCCCGACACCGCTCGCCGTGCAGGCGCCGTCGGACGAAAAAATCCGCGCGCTGTTCGCGCCCGGCTCCTACGACGCCGTCCCGCACGACAATATCCGCAAGGTGATCGCGCGCAGACTCACCGAGGCGAAGCTCACCATCCCGCATTTCTACCTCACGCTCGACTGCGACGTCGGTAAGGTTCTCGCCGCACGCGAGGAGATCAACGCCGCCGCGCCCAAGGACAAGGACGGCAAGCCCGCCTATCGGATTTCGGTCAACGACTTCGTCATCAAGGCGTTGGCGCTGGCGCTGCAGCGCGTGCCGGAGGCCAACGTGACTTGGACCGAAGGCGCCATGCTCAAGCACAAGCATTCCGACATCGGCGTCGCTGTCGCCATTCCCGGCGGGCTGATCACGCCGGTGGTGCGCAATGCCGAGAGCAAATCGCTTTCGGTCATCTCCAACGAGATGAAGGATTTCGCCGCGCGCGCTCGCTCGCGCAAGCTCAAGCCCGAGGAATATCAGGGCGGCACCAGCGCGGTTTCCAATCTCGGCATGTACGGCATCAAGGAATTCTACGCCATCATCAACCCGCCGCACGCGACCATCCTGTCGGTCGGCACGGGCGAGGAGTGCGCGGTGGTGCGCGACGGCAAGATCGAGGCGGCGCATGTGATGACGGTCGGGCTTGCGACCGATCACCGCGCGGTCGACGGCGCGCTCGGCGCCGAGCTGCTCGCCGCGTTCAAGACGCTGATCGAGAATCCGGTGATGATGGTGGTGTGAACCCACCACGTCATGCCCGGCCTTGGGCCGGGCATCCACGTCTTTTTTGATGCGACAAGACGTGGATGGCCGGGACAAGCCCGGCCATGACGACGAATTGATGCGGGCTTCCGGCACTAGTTGCAACTAGAGTAATGGCTATGGCCGACACTTCCTTCGACATCATCATCATCGGCTCGGGGCCGGGCGGTTACGTCACCGCCATTCGCGCCGCGCAGCTCGGCTTCAAGACGGCGATCGTCGAGCGCGACTATCTGGGCGGCATCTGTCTCAACTGGGGCTGCATTCCCACCAAGGCGCTGCTGCGCTCGGCCGAGATCTACCACTACCTGCAGCATTCGAAGGACTACGGCCTCTCCGCCGAGAAGGTCACCTACGATCCGACTGAAGTCGTGAAGCGCTCGCGCGCGGTCGCCAAGCGCCTCAACGACGGCGTCGGCTTCTTGATGCGCAAGAACAAGGTCGCGGTGATCTGGGGCGAGGCCGCGCTCGAAGCGCCGGGCAAGGTCGTGGTGAAAGGGGGAAAGAGCGAGGCGCCGAAAGGCGCGCTTCCCCCGGGCAGCTATCAGGCCAAGCACGTCATCATCGCCACCGGCGCGCGCCCGCGTGTGCTTCCCGGCATCGAGCCCGACGGCAAGCTGATCTGGACCTATTTCGAGGCGATGATCCCCGACCGCATGCCGAAATCCCTGCTGGTGATCGGCTCCGGCGCGATCGGCATCGAGTTCGCCTCGTTCTACCGCTCGTTCGGCGTAGAGGTGACCGTCGTGGAAATCCTGCCGCAGATTCTTCCAGCGGAGGATGCTGAAATCGCCGCGTTCGCGCGCAAGCAGTTCGAGAAGCAGGGCATCAAGATTCTTACCGGCGCGAAGGTCACGAAGCTCGACAAGCGGGCGGACGGCGTCGTCGCGACGATCGACGACGGCAAAGGATCGGCGCAGACCATTTCCGTGGAGCGCGTGATTTCCGCCGTTGGCGTCACCGGTAACATCGAAAATCTCGGACTGGAAAAGCTCGGCGTGAAGACCGAGCGCGGCGCGATCGTGGTCGATGCGTTGAACCGCACCAACGTGCCCGGCATCTACGCGATCGGCGACGTCGCCGGCCCGCCGCTGCTCGCGCACAAGGCCGAGCACGAGGGCGAAATCTGCGTCGAGGCGATCAAGGGGCTCAATCCGCATCCCCTGGACAAGCGGCTCATTCCGGGCTGCACCTATTGCAGCCCGCAGATCGCATCGGTCGGGCTCACCGAGGCCGCTGCGAAAGAGAAGAAGCTTGAGATCCGGGTCGGCCGGTTTCCCTTCGTCGGCAACGGCAAAGCGATCGCGCTCGGCGAGGACCAGGGCCTGGTCAAGGTGATCTTCGACAAGGCGAGCGGCGCGCTCCTTGGCGCGCACATGGTCGGCGCCGAGGTGACCGAGCTCATTCAGGGCTACGTGATCGCGATGAACCTGGAGACCACCGAAGAAGAGCTGATGCACACCGTGTTCCCGCACCCGACGCTCTCCGAGATGATGGGCGAGGCGGTGCTGGACGCGTATGGCCGCGTGCTGAACATGTGAGCATGCCGCTGTCGTCCCCGCGAAAGCGGGGACCCAGTAAACGCCAGCCCGGCGATGTGGAACGTCGCCAGACAACAAAGCTCAGTGATTACTGGATTCCGGCTCTCGCTCGCTTCGCTCGCTCGGCCGGAATGACAGCCGACGGTCTTACGCTACAATGCCCGCTCCGTCGAATTTCGCGTCATTGCAGGAGGCTGTCATGGACGATCATGTTTATCGCGTCATCGAAATCGTCGGCACCTCGCAGAAGGGCGTCGACGATGCGATCAAGAGCGCTATCTCCCGCGCCAACGCCACGATCCGGAATTTGCGCTGGTTCGAGGTTGCCCGCACCAGCGGGCATATCGACGACGGCAAGGTCGAGCACTTCCAGGTGGTGCTCAAGGTCGGCTTCACCATGGAAGACGCGCGCTGACATTGATTGGACCTCCGTCGTCCCGGGCGACCGAGCGCAGCGAGGGAGACCCGGGACCCATAACCACAGGCCACGCAATTTGGCGCAGTCGAGAGCCCCGTGGTCATGGGTCCCCGCTATCCGGGTCCCACGAAAATCGCCCGGCACACTCGCGCAGGCACGTTATTGTCAGATCGGCGATTTTCGTGGGTGCCCGGCGCGGGGACGACAGCGCAGTTGCTCGGGCGTGCGCGCCTTGCGGCATGCGCTTGCGGCGCGTAAGTAAGCGTCGACAGGGCGCAACATGACCGTCGTGCTCGACATCAGCAAACAACCGCGCCATCCGGAGAAGGCGCATCGGCCGGATGCGCCCGCGTTGCGCAAGCCGGACTGGATCCGGGTCAAGGCGCCGGTGTCGCGCGGTCATGCCGAGACGCGCGCGATCGTGCGCGCGCATGGGCTGCACACGGTCTGCGAGGAGGCGAGTTGTCCCAATATCGGCGAGTGCTGGGACAGGAAACACGCCACCTTCCTGATCATGGGCGACGTCTGCACGCGCGCCTGCGCGTTCTGCAACGTCAAGACCGGCTTGCCCGGCGCGCTCGATGCGGGCGAGCCGGCGCGCGTCGCCGACGCGACCGCAAAACTCGGCCTCAACCACGTGGTGGTGACTTCGGTCGATCGCGACGATCTCGACGACGGCGGCGCCGCCCACTTCGCCGCGGTGATCCGCGCGATCCGCGCGCAATGCCCGAAAACCACGGTCGAGGTGCTCACCCCCGATTTCCTGCGCAAGGAAGGCGCCATCGAGACAGTGGTGGAGGCGCGGCCCGACGTGTTCAACCACAATCTCGAGACCGTGCCGGCGAAATACCTGACCGTGCGCCCGGGCGCGCGCTACTTCGCCTCGGTGCGCCTGCTGCAGCGGGTCAAGGAGCTCGATCCAAAAATGTTCACCAAATCGGGCATCATGGTCGGGCTCGGCGAACAGCGGAATGAAATTCTGCAAGTGATGGACGATCTGCGCGCAGCCGACGTCGATTTCCTCACCATCGGCCAATACCTGCAGCCCACGCGCAAGCATCACGCGGTCGAGCGCTTCGTACCGCCCGATGAATTCAAGGCCTACGCGACCATCGCCTATGCCAAGGGCTTTCTGATGGTCGCGTCCTCGCCGCTCACGCGCTCCTCGCACCACGCCGGCGAGGACTTTACGCGGCTCAAGGCTGCCCGGGACGCGCGCGGCCGCTAAGCGATGCCGCAATTCTCGACGAGCCGAAAGGTGCGGCACTCCGCCGCCCACATGTTCGACCTAGTCGCGGACGTGGAGCGCTATCCGGAATTTGTCCCCCTGTGTCGCGCGATGAAAGTGCGCCAGCGCATCAGCGAGCCGGAAGGTGTCGAGATTCTCGTCGCCGACATGTCGGTTGCGTACAAGCTGGTGCGCGAAACCTTCACCAGCCGCGTCACGCTGGATCGGCCCAATCTGCAGATCCTGGTGGAATATCTGCACGGTCCGTTCCGAAATATGGAGAACCGCTGGGTGTTTCATCCGCGTGGCGAGAACCGCTGCGAGGTGGAGTTTTTTATCGCGTATGAGTTCAGGAGCCGGACGCTCGGCCTGCTCATGGGCACCGTGTTCGATGCCGCGTTCCGCCGCTTCGCCGCCGCCTTCGAGCGGCGCGCCGATGTGGTGTACGCGAGGTAATACTCCGTCGTCATGGCCGGGCTTGGCCCGGCCATCCACGTCTTCGTCAATCCGCTAAGAAAGACGTGGATGCCCGGGACAAGCCCGGGCATGACGGAGGAGAATTCGGCGCGCTCCAACTCGGCCCGCATTCCGCTTCGCTCCATGCGGGCTGCAAGCGAAATTAAGTTCCACCGGTGATTTCAGCCCCTGCGCGCGGAAATTGATTATACTGCCGCAGCACCCCGGCTGGGGCAGGCTTGATGACCAAGCGCCCGAAGAAATCCAAATCCGCCGCCGCGCCGCGCAGTGCGGCGCTGCACCGTTCGCGTGTATCGCCCGGCGCCAAGATCAAAAGCAAAGATGCCGCTGCGCTGGCGCGCGAACTCGCCGAGGCACGCGAGCAGCAGCGGGCTACCGCCGAGATACTCGGTGTTATTTCTAGCTCGCCGGCCGACGCGCAGCCCGTATTCGACACGATCGTGCGCAATTTCGTGCAGCTCAGCGGCGGCGTATTCGGATGTATCTATACGTTCGACGGCGAGCTCGTGCATTTTGCCGGCGCTTGTGGCTTCACGCGGAAACAGCTTGCTGAGGTGAAGGCAAAGTACCCGGTCCGCGTCGACGACCCTTCGGTGCTTTCCGCTCGGGCGATCCTGGCAAGAGCGCCAGTGCACGTCGAGAACGTCATGTCCGACGCGCAATACGACCGCCAGCATGTGGCGACGGCGGGCATACGCCGGTTGCTTGCGGTGCCGATGCTGCGCGAAGGCGTTCCCCTGGGCGCCATCGTGTCCGGCTGGGCCGAGCCCGGCGCCACGCCGAAGCAGCACGAGGACCTGCTCAAGGTATTCGCGGCGCAGGCGGTGATCGCCATCGAGAACGTGCGCATGTTCGAGGCCGAGCAGCAGCGCACGCGCGAGCTCGCCGAGTCGCTGGAGCAGCAGACCGCGACCTCGGAAGTGCTGCGGGTGATTTCGAGTTCGCCCGGCGAGCTCGAGGCGGTCTTTGACTCCATGCTGGCCAACGCGGTGCGCATCTGCGAGGCCAAATTTGGATTTATGAATCGATACGAGGGCGATCGATGGAGGGTTGCGGCAGTACACGGTGCGATGCCGGCATATACAGAATATCTGCAGCAACAAGGATATAAGCGGCCAGGACCCGAAACCGTCGTAGCGCGCATCGCTGGGACCAAGCAGACGGTCCACATCGCCGATCTCGCGGCGTCACGAGGTTATGTGGAGCGCGATCCGGTGGTCGTCGCAGCCGTCGAACTCGGCGGCGTCCGGACGATGCTGGGCGTGCCGATGCTCAAGGAAGATAAACTGATTGGTGCAATTCTCCTCTATCGCCAAGAGGTCCGGCCCTTCACCGACAAGCAGATCGAGCTGGTCACGAATTTCGCAGCGCAGGCCGTCATAGCCATCGAGAACACCGGCCTGCTCAGCGAACTGCGCGAGTCGCTGCAGCAGCAGACCGCCACCGCCGACGTGCTCAAGGTGATCAGCCGCTCGACCTTCGATCTGCAGGCGGTGCTCGACACGCTGGTCGAGTCTGCGGCGCGCCTCTGCGAAGCCGATATCGCCAACATCTGGCGGCCCAAAGGCGGCACTTACCAAGTGGCCGCGATTTACCACTCAACCCGCGAACACAAGCAGTACATCGAAAATCTTTCCATCGAACCGTCGCGACGATCGTGTGTCGGGCGAACCCTGCTCGATGGAAAAATCGTCCATATCCACGACGTTCACGAAGATCCCGAATATGCCATGGAGCGGATGCCGCAGGTTCGCACGATGCTTGGGGTTCCGCTGTTGCGGGAAGGAAGCCCGATCGGCGTTATTGCGCTGGTGCGTTCCGCCGTTCGGCCGTTCACGGAGAAGCAGATCGAACTGGTGAGGACCTTCGCCGACCAGGCGGTGATCGCGATCGAGAACGTGCGCCTATTCGAGGCCGAACAGCAACGCACCCGCGAGCTGACCGAGTCGCTCGAGCAGCAGACCGCGACCGCCGAGATCCTCAGCGTCATCAGCAACTCGCTCAGCGACACCCAGCCGGTGTTCGACGCGATCGTGCAGAGCGGGCTCAAGCTCTTTCCCGGCGCTATGGTGATGGTGACGCTTGCGGAGGGTGACAAGCTCGATATCGCAGCCGTCGCGGCGCCGGACGCCGCGCGTATTGAAGCGGTCCGACGCATTGCTCCGGTCCCGCTCACGCGCGAGTACATGCACAGCGCCGCCATTCTCGACCGCCGGATCGTGGACATTCCCGACATCGAGAACCCGCCGGCCGAACTGGCAGCCGGCGCCCGCAACTATCTCAAGAGCGGCAATCGGGTGGTCACGATCATGCCGATGATGCGCGGCGAAGGCGCAATCGGAGCGCTAAGCGTGACGCGGCCAGCGCCGGGGCTGCTCTCCGACAAGCAGCGCGCGGTGCTCAGAACGTTCGCGAACCAGGCGGTCATCGCCATCGAGAACACGCGGCTGCTCAACGAGCTGCGCCAGCGTACCGACGATCTCAGCGAATCGCTCGAGCAGCAGACCGCGACGTCGGAGGTGCTGCGCGTCATTTCCAGCTCGCCCGGCGAGCTTGAGCCGGTGTTCGAGGCGATGCTGGAAAATGCGGTGCGCATCTGCGCGGCCAAATTCGGCGTGCTGTTTCGAACCGAGGGCGACGCGCTGCGCGCGGTTGCGCTGCACGGGGCGCCGGCGCCGTATGCCGAAGAGCGGCGGCGCAACCCCATTGTCCGTCCCGGTCCCGGGACAATGCTCGGACGCGCGGTGGCGACGAAGCAAACGGTTCAAATCGCCGATCTCCGCGATGAGCAGGAGCAGATTGGTTCAGCTCCCGGCACGACCGGTGGGGTGCTTGCCAAGCTCGCCGGCGCGCGGACCACCGTTGCCGTGCCCATGCTCAAAGGAAACGAACTGATCGGCGCCATTCTCATCTACCGCCAGGAGGTTCGTCCCTTCACCGACAAGCAGATCGCGCTGGTGGAGAGCTTTGCGCGCCAGGCGGTGATTGCCATCGAGAACACGCGACTGCTCGGCGAGCTGCGCGAATCGCTGCAGCAACAGACCGCCACCGCCGACGTGCTCAAAGTGATCAGCCGCTCGACCTTCGATCTGCAGGCGGTGCTCGACACGCTGGTCGAATCGGCGGCGCGGCTGTGCGAAGCCGACATGGCCTCGATCAATCGCCAATTCGGCGAAGCGTACCGGCAGGTCGCGAACTACGGCTATTCGCGGCAATTCAACGAGTTCATGGCGCAACATCCGATTCCGCTTGGCAAAGGCTCGATTGTCGGTCGCACCGTGCTTGAAGGCGGACCGGTGCAGGTTCCCGATGTACTGGCGGATGCTGAATACAAGTTCAAAGAAGGCGCGCAGGTCGGCGGCACCCGCACCATGCTCGGCGTTGCGTTGCTGCGCGAGGGGACGCCGACGGGCGTCATCGTTTTGTCGCGCAAGCGGGTCGAGCCGTTTACCGACAAGCAGATCGAATTGGTCAGCACCTTCGCCGACCAGGCGGTGATCGCGATCGAAAATGTACGCCTGTTCGAGGCCGAGCAGCAGCGCACGCGCGAGCTTGCCGAGGCGCTGGAGCAGCAGACCGCCACCTCCGAAGTGCTGCGCGTCATTTCCAGTTCGCCGGGCGAGCTTCAGCCCGTGTTCGAAGCGATGCTGGCGAATGCGACACAACTGTGCGGGGCCAGTTACGGCACGCTCTGGCTCAGCGAAGGCGATGCTTTCCGCGCCGTCGCGCTGCACGGTCCATTGCCGGCCGCCTACAGGGAAAAGTTGACCGGAGCCTTGCTCCGCCCTGCGCCGGATACGCCATTGGCCCGCAGCGCTCAGAATAAACAGCCGGTTCAAGTTGCCGACATGCGTGAGAGCCGCGCGTACCAAGAGGGTGATCCATTGCCGGTCGCCGGCGTCGAGGTCGCAGGCATCCGCACATTGGTCACCGTGCCCATGCTCAAGGAGGACGTGGCCATCGGCCACATTGCAATTTACCGTCGAGAAGTCCGGCCGTTCAGTGACAAGCAGATCGAGCTGCTCAACAATTTTGCCAAGCAGGCGGTCATCGCGATCGAGAACACGCGGCTGCTTAAGGAGCTGCGCCAGCGCACCGACGATCTAACCGAGGCGCTGGAGCAGCAGACTGCGACTTCGGAAGTTTTGCGCGTTATCTCGAGCTCGCCCGGTGCGCTGGAGCCGGTGTTTGAGGCGATGCTGGAGAATGCGTCCCGTATCTGTGAGGCGAGATTCGGCAACTTGTTCTTGCGGGACGGAGATACGTTTCGCGCCGTTGCGGTGCACGGGCCGCCCACGGGTTACGTCGAGCGGTACCGACGGAAGCCTCTCGTCGAACCAAGCGAGCTCATCGGCACGCCGCTTTGGCGCCTCGATCGGTCCAAAGAAATCGTTCACATCTCTGATCTCAGAGACGACCAAGCCTATCGTGAACGCAATCCCCGCATCGTCGCGATGGTGGAGGGGGCCGACGCGCGAACGATTCTGGGCGTGCCGATGCTCAAGGAGGATGAACTTATCGGCGCCTTTTTCATCTATCGCTCCGAGGTGCGGCCGTTCAGCGACAAGCAGATCGCGCTGGTGACGAATTTTGCCAACCAAGCCGTCATCGCCATCGAGAATACGCGCCTGCTCAACGAGCTGCGCCAGCGCACCGACGATCTGAGCGAGGCGCTGGAGCAGCAGACCGCGACCGCGGAGGTGCTCCAGGTGATCAGCAGCTCACCCGGGGAACTGCAGCCGGTGTTCGAAGTCATGATGGCCAATGCAACCAAGCTGTGCGAGGCCGCTTACGGCGCCATGTGGCTTTACCAGGACGATGCTTTCCGCGTGGCTGCGATCCACGGCGCGCTGCCCGACGCTTATACGGAGCGCTGGCGCAGCGGAACGTTGTACCGTCCCGGCCCCGACGTCCCAATCGCCCGGGTCGCTCGGACGCGGCAACCGGTGCAAGTGGCGGACCTGCGTGAGAGCCAAGCCTATCGTGATGGAGATCCGCTGCCAGTTTCCGCCGCGGACGACGGCGGCATCCGTTCGATGGTCGCGGTCCCAATGCTCAAGGAGCAACAGTTTATTGGAACGATCAATATTTTCCGCCAGGAGGTGCGTCCCTTCTCCGATAAGCAGATCGAGCTTGTGACCAACTTCGCAAGCCAAGCGGTCATCGCCATCGAGAACGTGCGACTGCTCAAGGAACTGCGCGAGCGCACCGACGATCTCTCCGAATCCCTGCAGCAACAGACCGCCACCGCCGACGTGCTCAAGGTGATCAGCCGCTCGACCTTCGATCTGCAGGCGGTGCTCGATACGCTGGCCGAATCGGCCGCACGACTGTGCGAAGCGGATATAGCCGTCATTACGCGTCTGAAAGGGACCACCTACCGGCATGCCGCCAGCTACGGCGTGCCAAGCGAGCTCGCTGATTGGCTGAGAAACGTGGAAATCGAACCTGGACGGGGGACCATATCTGGGCGAACCGCGCTCGAAGGAAGAGTAATGCACGTTGCAGATGTTCGAGCCGACCCCGAATTCACTTTCATGGAAGGCACGACAAAGCTTGGCTCTCGCACCCAGCTTGGCGTGCCGCTCCTGCGTGAGGGTATCAGGATCGGCGTGATCGTATTGATGCGTCAGGAGGTCCGACCGTTCACGGAGAAGCAAATCGAGCTCGTGACAACTTTCGCCGATCAGGCGGTGATCGCGATCGAGAACGTGCGGCTGTTCGAGGAAATCCAGGACAAGAGCCGTCAGCTCGAGGAGGCGAGCAAGCACAAGTCGCAGTTCCTCGCCAATATGAGCCACGAGCTGCGCACGCCGCTCAACGCCATCATCGGCGTCACCGAGATGCTGCGCGAGGATGCCCAGGATCTCGAGCGCCCCGACGAGATCGAGCCGCTCGAGCGGGTGCTGCGCGCCGCGCGCCACCTGCTGGCGCTGATCAACGACATTCTCGATCTCTCCAAGATCGAAGCCGGCCGCATGGAGCTGCATCTCGAATCGTTTGCGCTCAAGCCGCTGATCGACGACGTGGTCAACACCATCGAGACCTTGGCGGCCAAGAACGAAAACCGGATCGTGGTCAATTGCGATCCCGCGATCGAAACGCTGCATGCCGACCAGATTCGCGTGCGCCAGGCGCTGCTCAACCTGGTGAGCAACGCCAACAAATTCACGAACAAGGGCACGGTCACCATCGAGGCGCGGCGGCTCGCGGAGGACGGGCGCGACTGGATCGCGATCGCGGTGACCGATACCGGCATCGGCATGACCGAGGAGCAGATGGGGAAGCTGTTCCAGGAATTTTCCCAGGCGGATGCCTCGACCACCCGCAAATACGGCGGCACCGGGCTCGGGCTCGCGATCAGCCACCGCTTCTGCCAGATGATGGGCGGCACGATCACGGTGACGAGCGAACCCGAGCGCGGCTCGAGCTTCACGATCCGGCTGCCGAGGATCGTGGAAATCGCCAAGGAAACGCCGCTCGCCGCGGCGCCCGCAGCGCGGCCCGCGCCGAGCGTGTCGCCGGCGAGCGCGCCGCTCATTCTGGTCGTCGACGACGACGCCACGGTGCGGGAAGTCACCGCCCGGTTCCTCGAACGCGCCGGCTTTGCCGTCGCGACCGCTGCCGGCGGACGCGAAGCGCTCAAGCTGGCGCGCGAATTGCGGCCGGCGGCAATCACCCTCGATGTCATGATGCCCGATCTCGACGGCTGGACCGTGCTCGCGGCGCTCAAGGGCGATCCGGATCTCGCGTCCATCCCGGTCATCCTGATGACGATCCTGGACGAGAAGCAGCGCGGCTATGCGCTCGGCGCCGCCGACTATCTGGTCAAGCCGGCAAACCGCGAAAGGCTGATCGCCCTGCTGCGCAGCTTGTGCAGAGGGCCGTCGCGCCGCGTGCTGGTGGTGGACGACGATCCATTCATCCGCAAGGACTTGCGTGCCGCGCTCGATCAGGACGGCTGGGAGGTTGCGGAAGCGGAGAACGGCCGGCTGGCGCTCGCGCGGCTCAAGGAGCGGCCGTGCGACGCGGTGCTGCTCGACCTGCTGATGCCGGAGATGAACGGCTTCGAATTCCTGGTGGCGATGCGCGCGCGCGAGGAATGGCGCGCCATCCCGGTCATTGTCGTCACCGCGAAGGATTTGAGCTTGGAGGAACGCGAGCAGCTCAACATGGCGGCGCAACGCGTGCTGCAGAAGGGCAGGGAGGAAACGCTCGATCAGGTGGTGCAGGCGCTGGCGCAATGCACGGCAGGGCGAGGCATCGCGGCGGAATGATAGCGAGATTGATACGCAAAGACTCGCCGCGCACTCGGTGTGCTCCCTCCCCCCTTGTGGGGGAGGGCTGGGGAGGAGGGTCGTTGTTGTTGCACGACGTGCGTGCGCCAAGCTCTACCCCCACCCCTAACCCCTCCCCACGAGGGGGAGGGGAACACCACCGAGTACGCGGCGCGTGCGCGCGTCCCCGCGGGAGATATCGGCAGAGCGGTCGCACGCGATGAAAATCCTCTACGTCGAGGACAACGAGGACAACGTCTACATGCTCAGGCGCCGGCTCGAGCGCGCCGGTTTCGCCGTGGTCATCGCGCCTGACGGAATGCAGGGAATTGCGATGGCGTCATCCGAACAGCCCGACCTCATCCTCATGGATCTCAGTCTTCCGGACGTCGACGGCTGGGAGGCGACCCGGCGCATCAAAGCCAATCCGACGACCAAGCACATTCCGGTCATCGCGATCACCGCCAATGCCATGGCCGGCGACAAGGAGAAGGCGATCGCCGCCGGCTGCGACGACTTCGACACCAAGCCGGTGGAGATATCGCGCTTGCTGGCAAAGATCGCGGCCTTGAAACCGCAGGAGCCGGCATCGTGAGCGGCGCCGAGCCGGCATTGCTCGTCGTCGACGACAACGACGACAACCGGTTCACCTTGACGCGGCGTCTCGCGCGCGAAGGCTACAAAAAGGTGACCAGCGCGGTGAACGGCCGCGAAGCCCTGGAGCGGCTGCGCGCCGATCATTTCGATCTCGTCCTGCTCGACGTGATGATGCCGGAGATGAACGGCTATCAGGTGCTCGAGCAGATGCACGGCGATGCGCGCATGCGCGACATTCCGGTGATCATGATCTCCGCCGTCGATCAGCTCGAGAGCGTGGTGCGCTGCATCGAGCTCGGCGCCGACGATTATCTGATGAAGCCGTTCAACCCGGTGGTGCTGCGCGCACGCGTCGGCGCCAGCCTGGAAAAGAAGCGGCTGCGCGACGAGGTGCGCTCAAGCCTGCAGCGGCTCGAGCGCGAGCTCGACGCGGCACGCAGCCTGCAGCTCGGCATGCTGCCGCGCGCATTTCCGCAATGGTGCCGCGAGCGGCCGATCCACGTTCATGCCTTCATGGAGCCGGCGCGCGAGGTGGGCGGCGACCTCTATGACTGCTTTTTCGCCGACGAGCGCGTGCTCTGCATCCTGGTCGGCGACGTATCGGAAAAGGGCGCGCCGGCGGCGATGTTCATGGCGCGCACGCGCAGCCTCGTGCGCATGGCGGTCGCTCTGCGCGGCGAGCTTGCGCCCGGGGCGATGCGCTCACCGGCATCGATCGCGGCAACCGTCAATCGCGAGCTCAACCAGAACAACGAGGAACGCATGTTTGTCTCGCTGTTTCTCGCGTTTCTGGATACCGCAAGCGGCGCCATGTCCTACGTCAACGCCGGTCACCCGTTGCCGATCATCCTGCGTGCCTCCCGCGAACTGGCCGAGCTCAAGAGCGAGCCGGAGGTGCCGCTCGGGGTAAAGCCGGACGCGCAATATCACGACAGGGACGTGACGCTCCGCAGCGGCGATATGCTCTTCGTTTATTCGGATGGTATCCCCGAGGGGACGAATGCAGCGGGCGAATTCTTCGGCCTCGAGCGTTTGGCGGCAAGCCTCGCCGGCAAGCAAAACACGCCGCCCGCCGATCTCATCGCCGCAGTCAAGACCGCGATGGACGATTTCGCCGCCAGCGCGCCCAAAGCCGACGATGTCACCATGCTGGCGCTGCGCTGGTCGCCGGCTGTGTAATTTCTCCTGCGGTCGTCCCTGCGAAAGCAGGGACCCATGACCACAGACCTCTCGACTGTGCCAAATCGCCTGGCCTGTGGTCATGGGTCCCGGCTCTCCCCCCGCTTTCGCGGGGGTCGGCCGGGACGACAGGAGAGGAGGCCCGCACCGCGTTACATCGCTTCCGCCAATTCCCGTAACATCGCCAGCGCCTCGAGCACACAGGCGCGGCGCACCTGCGCGCGCCCGATGTCGCCAAACCTTCGCTCATGCTCGAGCAGGCGGCCGTTGCGCGCCGCCGCGGCGAGATAGATGAGCCCCACCGGCTTGCTCGGCGTTGCGCCGGACGGTCCGGCGATGCCGGTGATGGACACCGCAAGCTCGACCGGTGCCTGTGCGAGCGCGCCCTGCGCCATGGCCCGCGCGGTTTCGCGGCTCACCGCGCCGTGGCGCTCGAGCGTTTCGGCGCCCACGCCGAGCATCGCCTGCTTGGCCGCGTTGCTATAGGTGACGAAGCCGCGCTCGAACACGTCGGAGGAGCCGGCAATCTCGGTCAGCGTCGCCGCGAGCAGGCCGCCGGTGCACGATTCGGCGGCGGCAATGCTGAGCTTCTTGCGGCGGCAAAGATCGAGCAACGCTTTGGTCTGCTCGATCAGCTCGCGATCCATCATGCAAAATCCGCTTGATCAGTTCTGGTTGTCACTCCGGCCGAGCGAGCCTAAAGCGCGTTACGCGCGTCCGTAGCCCGTCGAAGAGGGGCGTAAACGCCCTTATGGACGCGCTATGGCGAGCGAGAGCCGGAATCCAGTAACCACCGAAGTGCCATTTCCTGCACAACAATACAAAACTGCACCGCCGAGGTTTACTGGGTCCCCGCTATCGGGGTCCCCAAAAATTCGCAAGGCGAATTTTTGGGGCGCCCCTCGCGGGGACGACACGGATTAGCGGGATTTCGTATCAATCGCTCCAGGGCAGGCGGATGGTCGCGGTGGCGAATGCAGCGAGGCCTTCGCCGCGGCCGGTGAATCCCATCTTCTCGCTGGTCGTCGCCTTCACCGCGACGCGCGCGAGCGATACGCCAGCGATCTCGGCGATGCGCTTGCGCATGGCATCGCGGTGCGGGCCAATGCGCGGCGCCTCGCAGACCACGGTGACGTCGAGATGGGCGATGAGCCCGTGCCGCGCGCGCACCCGCTCGACGGCAAACGCGAGAAAGCGGTCGGACGAGGCGCCGCGCCACTGTGGGTCGCTCGGCGGGAAGTGAACGCCGATGTCGCCTTCGGCGAGCGCACCGAGGATCGCGTCGACCAGCGCGTGCAGCACGACATCGGCGTCGGAATGTCCGGACACACCGCGCGGATGCGCGATGCGCACGCCAGCAAGCATTACGTGGTTGCCCTCGCCGAACGGATGCACGTCGAAGCCAAAGCCGGTGCGTACATCGCTCAGGCGCGCAAGTTGCGCCGCTTCGGCGCGGGCAAAATCGTCCTCGGTGGTGAGCTTCACGTTTTCCGCCTCTCCCGCGAACGTGCTGACCGTCAGCCCGGCCCATTCCGCGAGCGCGGCATCGTCCGTGAAATCGTCGCGGCCTGCCGTTTTTGCCCGCCGGTGCGCATCGAGCAGCGCGGGATAGGCGAAGGCCTGCGGCGTCTGCACGAGGCGCAGTTGCGCGCGATCGAGCGTCTCGATGACCGCGCCCGATGCATCCACGGCTTTCACGGTGTCCGCCACAGGAACGACCGGGACTGCGGCGGCGTTGACGCGCGCGGCGGCAATTGCCCGCGTGACCAGCGCGTTCGAAGCAAACGGACGCGCGGCGTCGTGCACCAGGACCAGATCCGGTCGATGCGATTGCAACGCCTCGAGCCCGGCGCGAACCGAGGCTTGCCGCGTCGCACCTCCGTTGACCGGCGGCAGCAGGCGCAGCCCGTCGCTCGCGGAGCGGAAAAGCGCGAGGTCGTCAGGGTGAACCACCGGCTGCACGGCGGAGATCTCGCCGTGCTGCGAGAAGGCGGCAAGGCTCGGCCGGATAAGCGGCTCGCCGAGCAGTGCGCGATACTGCTTCGGCGCGTCGCCGCCGGCACGCAGCCCGCGGCCGGCTGCCACGACGACAGCTGCGACCATCGCTGCCATGCCTGCCACTCTCGGAATGAGATTGCGCCAGCATTAGCGCATGTCTCGATGAGATGGAATCAACGAGCGGCAGACTCGGTCTGCTCCCTCCCCCAACCGAACCCCGGCCTGCCGGGGTTCGGTCAATCTTAATTTTGCCGGAAGCGGGCAAGCCCGCAGCCGGCTGGGGGAGGGTTGGGGAGGGGGGATGGGGACACGAGTGCCGGTTGCTTTGCCCCCTCCCTGTCCCTCCCCCTGCGCCAGCGCGTTTACGCGCGTCTTCGACGCGCTATGCGGGGGAGGCGACGATGTGGCACTGCCGTCGCACTCCATCTCTCCTTGAGTGTGGGAAGCCGGGATTATTGCAGTGCAGCACTTGCGCTCCGGGGGCAATTGGCTAAACTCTATGCAGGAGAAATGCGCGCCTAATTCCTGTGCAGAGAACTATAAGTGACTGTTAATCCGTCATTTTCCAAACGCGGCCCGATCGCGATCGGCAACGTTGTCCTGGCGAATCCGGTTCTGCTCGCCCCCATGTCGGGCGTCACCGATGCGCCGTTTCGGCGGCTGGTCGCGCGCCTGGGTGTGGGCCTCGTGATCTCAGAAATGGTAGTCGGCGAAGCCCTGGCGGCGGGGCAGGCCGAGGCGTCGCTGCGTGCGATGGGCGAGGGCCTGGCGCTCCATGTCGTGCAGCTGGTGGGGTGCGAAGCGCGCTGGATGGCGGAGGGCGCGCGCATCGCGGAAGCGTCGGGCGCGCGCATCATCGACATCAATATGGGTTGTCCGGCGCGCCAGGTGATCGGGGGACAATCGGGCTCCGCGCTGATGCGCGATCTCGACCATGCTTTGTCATTGGTCGAAGCGACGGTAGGCGCGGTCTCGGTCCCGGTCACGCTCAAGATGCGGCTCGGCTGGGATGAGCATTCCATCAATGCGCCCGAGCTCGCGCGCCGCGCCGAGCGCGCCGGCGTGCGCCTGATCACGGTGCACGGGCGAACCCGCTGCCAGTTCTACAAGGGCCGTGCCGACTGGAAGGCGGTGCGTCAGGTCGTGGACCGCGTTTCGATTCCGGTCGTGGTCAATGGCGACATCGCCAGTTGCGAAGATGCGACCGCCGCGCTGATGGCGTCCGGCGCCCGCGGCGTGATGATCGGACGCGCCGCGCAGGGGCGGCCGTGGCGGCCCGGCCAGATCGCCCGCCATCTCGCGAGTGGCAAGCGCGAGCGCGCGCCGTCGCTTGGCACCCAACTTGCAATGATCGACGCGCTCTATCAGGAGATGCTCATTCACTATGGCAGCGCGGTTGGCGCCCGTCATGCACGCAAACACCTGGGCTGGGCTCTCGATGCGGCCGCCGAGACGGCAGGCGCGGACAACGAACGGCTCAAGACCTGGCGCGGCCGCGTGCTGACCGCCGACGAGCCTGCGCAGGTGCGCTGTCATCTCGCCGAGGCCTACACCGCGTTCGCGGAAAGCGCGGCTTGCCAGAAACCGCAATACGAGCCAGCGCAACAATCGGTTCAGCAATACGAGAGGCGCGCGGCATGACTCGGCACGAGCCGATGCCCACGCTGCCCTCGGGAACGGCGGATGCCGTTCTCGATGCGCTGCCGCATCCCGTGCTGATGGTGGGCCCGGACGGGCGCATCGCCAACGCCAATGCGGCGGCGGAGGCCTTCTTCGAAGCGTCCTTGCTGCTCCTGCGCCGTCATGCGTTGCGCGAACTGGTCCCGTTCGGCAGCCCCTTGCTCGCACTGATCGAGCAGGTGCGCGCAAGCGGCGCCGCGGTCAACGAATACAAGGTCGACCTCGGCACCCCGCGCAATCCCGGCGAGCGCCTGGTCGACCTGCACGTCGCGCCGGTGCCCGAGCGGCCGGACCACGTGGTGATGATGCTGCAGGAGCGCACCATTGCCGACAAGATGGACCGCCAGCTCACCCATCGCGGCGCCGCGCGCTCGGTCAGCGCGCTGGCGGCGATGCTCGCGCACGAGATCAAGAACCCGCTTTCCGGTATTCGCGGCGCGGCGCAACTGCTCGAGCAGTCGGCGGGCGAGGACGACCGCAATCTCACGCGGCTGATCTGCGAGGAAGCCGATCGCATCGTGAAGCTGGTCGACCGTATGGAAGTGTTCACCGACGAGCGGCCGATCGAGCGCGAATCCGTGAATATCCATTCGGTGCTCGAATACGTGAAGCGCCTGGCGCAATCGGGTTTCGCGCGCCACATCAAATTCGTCGAGGATTACGATCCTTCGCTGCCGCCGGTGTTCGCCAACCGCGACCAGCTCATCCAGGTGTTCCTCAATCTCACCAAGAACGCCGCCGAGGCGATCGGCGAGGACACCAACGACGCCGAGATCCAGCTCACCACCGCATTCCGCCCGGGCGTGCGTCTTTCGCTGCCGGGCAGCAAGACGCGGGTCTCGCTGCCGCTCGAATTCTGCGTGCGTGACAACGGTCCAGGCGTGCCCGAGGACCTGTTGGCGCATCTGTTCGATCCCTTCGTGACGACCAAGCCGAAGGGGTCCGGGCTTGGCCTGGCGCTGGCAGCCAAGATCGTCGGCGATCACGGCGGGATCATCGAATGCGAGTCGCAGCCGCGACGGACCACGTTTCGAGTGCTGATGCCCATGTTCCTGGGTAACGACGCCGAGCCGGGCGGCGCTACCTGAAAAGGAAATGCCAATGCCTGTTGGAAGCATCTTGTTGGCCGATGACGACGCGGCGATCCGCACCGTCCTCAATCAGGCTTTGTCGCGTGCCGGCTACGAAGTGCGCTCGACCAGCAACGCCGCGACCCTGTGGCGCTGGGTCAGCCAAGGCGACGGCGATCTCGTCATCACCGACGTGGTGATGCCGGACGAGAACGCGTTCGACCTCTTGCCGCGCATCAAGAAGCTGCGCCCGCAGCTTCCGGTCATAATCATGAGCGCGCAAAACACGTTCATGACCGCGGTGCGCGCGTCCGAGCGCGGCGCCTATGAATATTTGCCCAAGCCCTTCGATCTCAAGGAGCTGGTGGGCATCGTGGGTCGCGCGCTGTCGGAGCCTAAGGAGCGCCCGCGGCCGGTCGAAAAATCCGACGAGTTCGATTCGATCCCCTTGGTCGGGCGCTCGCCGGCGATGCAGGAAATCTACCGCGTGCTCGCGCGATTGATGCAGACCGATCTCACCGTGATGATCTCGGGGGAATCGGGGACCGGCAAGGAACTGGTCGCGCGCGCGCTGCACGATTACGGCAAGCGGCGCAGCGGGCCGTTCGTCGCGATCAACATGGCGGCGATCCCACGCGACCTGATCGAATCCGAATTGTTCGGCCACGAGAAGGGCGCCTTCACCGGCGCCAATACCCGCAGCTCCGGACGCTTCGAGCAAGCGGAGGGCGGCACTCTGTTTTTGGACGAGATCGGCGACATGCCGATGGAGGCGCAGACTCGGCTGTTACGCGTCTTGCAACAGGGCGAGTACACCACGGTCGGCGGGCGCACGCCGATCAAGGCCGACGTGCGCATCATCGCCGCCACCAACAAGGATCTGCGCATTCTCATCCAGCAGGGATTGTTCCGCGAGGACCTGTTCTTCCGGCTCAACGTGGTGCCGCTGCGGCTGCCGCCGCTGCGCGAACGCCTCGACGACGTGGCCGACCTGATCCGGCACTTCCTTGCCCTGGTGGAGCGCGAAGGCCTGCCGGCCAAGCAGCTCGACCAGGCGGCGCTCGAGCGGCTCAAGCGCCATCGCTGGCCCGGCAATGTGCGCGAACTGGAAAATCTCGCGCGCCGCCTCGCCGCGCTCTATCCGCAGGAAACGATCACGGCGGCGGTGATCGACGCCGAACTTTCGCAGCCTGCACCCGCGCTTGCCAATGAGGAACCGAGCGGGGAGGATGGGCTATCCGCAGCGGTGGAACGGCACCTCGCCTCCTACTTTGCAACATTCGGCGACGATCTGCCGCCGCCCGGCCTTTATCACCGCGTGTTGCGCGAGATCGAGCAGCCGCTCTTGTCGGTGACATTGGCGGCGACGCGCGGCAACCAGATTCGCGCCGCCGATCTGCTCGGCGTGAACCGCAACACCTTGCGGAAAAAGATTCGCGATCTGGAGATCCAGGTTTTCCGCGGCAGCGGGGGATAGGCATTCGATCGCGCCGTTGCACCCCGTCATGGCCGGGCTTGTCCCGGCCATCCACGTCTTTGATGCGGGACGAAGTTTAAGACGTGGATGCCCGCGCCAAGCGCGGGCATGACGTCGATAGGCAGTGCCGTTGGTGTAAGATGCGCGCATGAACCGCGACTATCGCTCGCGCATCGTGACGCAGGGCCTCGATCGCGCGCCGCATCGCGCGTTCCTGCGGGCCACCGGTCGGACCGACGACGACCTCGACAAACCCCAGATCGGGATCGTCAGCACGCACGGCGAGAACACGCCGTGCTCGATGTCGCTCGGTCCGCACGCCGATGCCGCGCGGCTCGGCGTGGCGGCCGGCGGCGGCGTGCCGGTGCCGTTCACCACCATCTCGGTCTCCGACGGCGTGTCGATGAACCACAAGGGCATGCGGCTGAGCCTTGTGTCGCGCGAGATCATCGCCGACTCGATCGAAGCGGTGATGCGCGCGCACGCCTATGACGGCCTCATTGGCTTCGCCGGCTGCGACAAGACGCTGCCCGGCATCATGATGGCGATGGTGCGGCTCAATGCCCCGAGCGTGTTCGTCTACGGCGGCGCCATGCTGCCCGGCCGCTGGCACGGGCGCGATGTCAGCGTGGTCACTGCTTACGAAGCGGTGGGCGCAGTGCTGACGGGAAAGATGACCGAGGCGGAGCTTTTGAATTTAGAGCGCACCTGTGCGCCGACCGTCGGCTCCTGCGCCGGCCAGTTCACCGCCAACACCATGGCCATGGTGTCGGAGGCGCTGGGGCTCGCGCCGCCCGGGTCGGCGATGCTGCCCGCGGTCTATTCCGAGCGCCGCGCGCTGGCGAAACGCGCGGGCCAACGCGTCACCGAAATTCTGGCGAGCAGCGGCCCGCTGCCGCGCGACCTCGTCACCCGCAAATCCCTGGAAAATGCGGCCGCGGTGGTGGCGGCAACCGGCGGCTCGACCAATGCCGGCCTGCACCTGCCCGCGATCGCGCATGAGGCCGGACTGCGCTTCATGCTCGATGACGTCGCCGAGGTGTTTGCGCGCACGCCGCTGATCGCCGACCTGCAACCAGGCGGGCGCTATCTGGCCGCCGACGTTTTCCATGTCGGCGGCACCGACGCGGTGCTCAAGGCGCTGCTCGACGGCGGCTATTTGCATGGCGACGCGCTCACGTTATCGGGCCGCACCCTGGCCGAGCACCTGCGCGATCATGCCGGCCCGGACGGCGAAGTCGTGCGCGCCGTGGCAAAGGCACTCAGTCCGACCGGCGGCATCGTTCTGCTGCGCGGCAACCTTGCGCCGGACGGCGCGCTCATCAAGGTGGCCGGTCTCAAGACGCTGTCGTTCGAGGGCCGTGCGCGCGTGTTCGATGGGGAGGAGGCGTGCTGCGCGGCGGTGCGCAAGCGCGAGTACCGGGAAGGCGACGTCCTCATCATCCGCAACGAGGGGCCGAGGGGCGGGCCCGGAATGCGCGAGATGCTGGGGGTGACGGCGCTGATCTACGGGCAGGGCATGGGGGAAAAGGTCGCACTCGTCACCGACGGTCGCTTCTCCGGCGCAACCCGCGGCATGATGATCGGCCATGTAGGGCCCGAGGCCGCGGCGGGCGGTCCGATTGCGTTCGTGCGCGACGGCGATCGCGTCCGCATCGACTGCGCCGCGCGCTCGATCGATCTGATGATTTCGCCATCCGAGCTGGCGGCGCGCCGCAAGGCCCATACGCCGCGCCCAGCAGAACATCTCGCCGGCGTCTTGGAAAAATACGCCAAGCTCGTCGGTCCGGCGCGCGAAGGCGCGGTCACCCATGCCGGCGCCGCCGCCTGGCCGCGGGAGTAAATGCCCATCCGTAATTGCTGCTGTCGTCCCCGCGAAAGCGGGGACCCATAAGCCGTGTACTCTCGATGGTCTACAGGGGTATGGGTCCCGGCTCTCGCCATAGCGCGTCGAAGACGCGCGTAAACGCGCTGTAGGCTCGGCCGGGACGACGATCGGCCGCTGCGAATAGGCCTTGACGCTCACCGCCGCCCGATGTCCCCATGGGTCAGGACACAATCCATTGGGAGGACATCGATGAAGTCCCGTCTAATCGGCCACGCGCCGCTGGGAGCGGCCGTCATCGCCGCAACCGTCGTTGCAGCATCCGCGCAGCCCGCGGCTGCGCAGACGACCACGCTGACCATGTCGAGCTGGGTTTCGCCAAGCCACCTGCTCACCAAGGACGTGCTCGCGGTCTGGGGTCAGCAGGTAGAGAAGGCGACCAACGGCCGCGTCAAGCTGCAGATGCTGCCCAAGCATCCGTCGGCGCCGCCCGGCACGTTCGACGCGGTCCGGGACGATCTCGTCGACGTCTCCTACGTGACCGCCAGCTACACGCCCGCCCGCCACGTGCTGCCGCTCGTCGCCGAGCTGCCGGGCGGCGGGGCCACCTCGGTGATCAATTCGGTGGCGTATTCGCGCATCCACTGGAAGTACCTGCAGCAGGTCGGCGAATATAAAGGTGTGAAGCTGCTCGGGGTGTTCACGCATGGACCGGGCCAGATGTTCAACACCAAGCGGCCGATCAACCGGGTCGAGGATCTTGCCGGCATGAAGATCCGCACCGGCGGCGGCATCGCCGAGGAAATGGCGCGCGCGCTCGGGGCATCGGCGTTCGTCAAGCCGGCCCCTGAGTCCTACGAGCTGCTCAGCTCCGGCGTCGCCGACGGCACGTTCTTCCCGCTCGAGTCGATCATCTCGTTCAAGCTCGACACCGTCATCAAGTACGCCACGCTGTTTCCCGGCGGCTTCTACAGCTCCTCGTTCGGCTTCTTCATGAACGAGGACAAGTGGAACAAGCTCTCCAAGCAGGATCAGGACGCCATCATATCGGTGTCCCGCGAACCGTTGGCGCGGCTTGCCGGCAAGGCTTGGGATGCCACCGATGCCGCCGCGCTCGAGCGCATGAAACAGGTCGGCATCCAGATCACCGAGGCTTCGCCCGAATTCATCAAGGCTGCCGAAGAGAAGGCCAAGGCGATCGACGACAAGTGGGTCAAGGACGCCACCGCTAAAGGGGTAGATGGCGCCAAGGTGCTGGCCGAGTTCCACGAAGAGGTCAAACGCGTGGCCGCCGGCCATTGAACCACCCGATGACGTCGCATAGGTCCGAGGCGGGCGTCTGGCTCGATCGCGCGCTGGGCGCCGCCGCGGCGATCCTTCTGTTCAGCCTGATGATGCTGACGACCGCGGATGTCATCGGCCGCTATATCTTCAACTGGCCGCTGCGCGGCGCCTTCGAGATCACCGAGTTGCTGCTGCTGACGCTGATCTTCGCCGGCCTGCCGCTCGCTTCGCGGGCCGATGAGCACGTGACCCTCGACTTCATCGACATGATCCTCAGCGCGAGGGGCCGCCTCCTCCTGCGCCGGATCGTCGATTTCATCTGCGGTCTCTTGTTTTTGGGGCTCGCATACCGGGTCTGGATCAAGGCCGACCGGATCGAGGGTTATGGCGACACCACGGAAGTGCTGCGCATACCGGTCGGTCCCTTCGTCTACTTCATGGCCGTCATGGTCGCGGTCACCGGCATCGTGCACCTGGTCAAGGTGATCTTCCCGCCGCCGCCACGCGGCGAGGTGCCGTTCGACCCGGACAAGCCTGCCACCACATGACCGAAGCACTG
>Ga0306925_10000277_pt1 | contig 34526 bp, 32 predicted proteins | sample flu12Cox44000176_FD_203755 | JGI IMG/M metagenome (GOLD analysis project Ga0306925, IMG submission 203755) | Lab enrichment of tropical soil microbial communities from Luquillo Experimental Forest, Puerto Rico - flux8day.12C.oxic.44.000.176 (v2)... | ecosystem: Environmental > Terrestrial >... | reverse complement strand
CAACAAATGTCCGGCTTGCAAGGCATCCGCGACCGCGTGCTCAGTGCCTGCGGAACAAAGAAACCCACGGTGCGCGACTTTGTCGAAATCAGCGGCCGTGGGCGCGTGCACAACCCGATTGTTGGCGGCCCGACAGAAATCGCAGATCAGCTGGAAGCCTGGTTCGCCGCGCCAGCCTGCGACGGCTTCGTGCTTTCGGCGACACACGTGCCAGGCGCCTATGAGGATTTTGTCCGTTTTGTGGTTCCGGAACTGCAGCGGCGGGGTTTGTTTCGCAAGGATTTTGCTGGCGCGACTTTGCGCCAGAATCTCGGACTGCCAAGGCCCGGAATCGGCGGTTGGCGCACGCAACACGAATAAGTATGAAATTATGAACCAATCTCGCGGTAATGTTCCGTAATGGTGCGGCGCGCGAATCAATGGAACCGGTGAACTTTCTGTTCGCCGCGGAACGAAATCGCCGCCGCTGGGTTTGATGCGGAAACGACGTCGGGGGTTCGAAATGTTGCGAGTAACTTTTGTTCTAGTTGGAACTTTGTTTGTAGCCGCGTTGCCGGTGCAGGCCACAGCGCAAAGTGCACACCACGGTTTCTCAGGACTTTGCGCCTATTATCCGGCGCATGGAAACGGCCTTACGGCGGCTCATCGAACACTGCCGTTCGGCACCCGCGTTCGCGTCAGCGATCCAAAAACTGGCCGAAACGTCACTGTCACGATCAACGATCGCGGCCCATTCGGGAAGCATCGCGTGCTTGACCTGTCACCGAGCGCCGCGCGCGCGCTCGGAATGATCAGCCGCGGCGTGATCTATGTTAAAGCCGAGGTGCTATAGGCGCAGCGACAGGGTAAGCAGACCCCCGCAGCGAGATTCACTTTTTCGTGGCACTCCCGACGACCTACCAGCTGCGACGTCATTTGCAGGGCCATCATCCGATGATCTCGAGATCGTCGGGGTCGCTAATCGGTTTCTCGAGGTAAACAAGTCCGTCATTTTCCGTCTGGACCATGATACCGCGGCCGAGATATTCCCAATTCGACTTGGGGAATTCCGCAGAGTATTCGTCGGTGTCGATTGAGAAAACAACGACCCCCTTCACATGCTGGGCGATCATCACGCGATGACCCAAGCGGACTTGCTTGCCCTTTGCGAACATTTTCAAATTTTTTCAAATGCGGAGGCCTGACATCGAGTCGACTCAATTCAGCCGCAGCTCAGTGATGTGGCGCGGGTCAGGCTTGAGCTCGCCTTTTTCGACGCGCTTGACGATGTCAACGAGGACCGCATTGGCGCGGCAGGGCAGGCTGACTTTGTCGCCCTCGCGCACGATAAACCCATTGAGGAATTCGATCTCAGTGCGCCGGCCTTTCTGCATGTCCTGGCCCATCGACGGGCGCTGGCCCGCTGCCGTGCGCGCGGCGTCTTTGAAGCGCTGTGCATCGCAGGTCTGCATCGCTGCCTCATCGCCTTCGCCGGCGCGCGCGATCGTTTCCGGCTCCAGGTGCAGAATCTCCTCAAGCTCGTAGCCGAGCGCCTGACCGACGCGGATCGCTTCCGAGCCAAGCCGCGTCGAGAAGCGGCGAATCGGATCGTTCTTGAGCATTTCGCCCCCAGGCAGTCCGGTACACGCCGACAGCCCGTTCTGCATCGCATTGGCGACAAGCTTGGACCAGCGCTCGCCCCACAGATTGCTGGTGACCTTGGCGCTGTCGGCAAACGCAACCAGCCGGCAGACTTCTTCGGCGCGCGGAGTGACCCGGCCATGCACTTCGCCGGCGCGGAATACCGTATGCGCTGCGCCATGCTTGGCGGCGCCGCGATGAATAAGTCCGGGCTCGGGCAAGTTGACGGTGATGCTTGAAGCGATGCAGCCCAGCGTCTTGCCCCAGCCGACCACGCCGGCGATCGTCGGTTCGTTGATGCAATTCTGCAGCGAAACGACGTAACCGTCCGGCGCCAGATATTGGCTGATCAGCATGGCCGCCCAGGCGGTGTCGTAGGATTTCATGCAGACGAAGGCGATGTCGACCGGCTTCTCTTTGGCGAGCTGCTGGGCGTCGGTGACGTGGAGTGCGCGCACCGGGACGGTGAATTCCAGCTCCTTCATCGCATGCGTGACGCGCAGGCCGTGCTTGCGCATGTGCTCGACATGGGCCGGCCACGGATCGATGAAGGTCACGTCCTCGCCGGCTTGAACCATGTGTGCGCCGGCATAGCCGCCAACCGCGCCCGCACCGACAATGGCAATCTTTCGACCCATCCTGTCCTCCTCGTTATAGCGTAGCGGCAAACTAGCGGGCGAAACGGCGCTCCGCCATAGGCATCAGGCCGCGATTTTTTGCCGTTCCGATCCATACTACGCTTTGTTCTGATAGGACGACCGAATGACCCGGCGCGAATTCATCAGAGCGGAAATAGCGCTATTGGTGGAGTGCTCGCCGCCTATTCGACCGCCGCGTCCGGTCACCACACCGTCAGCCGCGCGCCGAATATCCGCCATCGACCGGCAGCGCCGCGCCGGTCACGAAATCTGATGCCGAACTGCAGAGAAACACTGCGGCGCCCGCGAGATCATCGGGCTCGCCCCATCTGCCAGCCGGCGTGCGCGCCAGCACATAGCCGTGAAGATCGGCGACTTGCTCACGTGCTCTTCGCGTGAGATCGGTATCGATCCAGCCGGGCAAGATGGCGTTGACTTGGATATTGTCCGGCGCCCACGCGCTGGCCAGCGAGCGCGTGAGTTGGAGGAGACCGCCCTTGCTCGCCGCATAGGCGGCGACCGTCGGCGCGCCAAACAGTGAATACATCGAGCCGATATTGAGAATCTTGCCACAGCCGGCGGCTTTCATGTGCGGGTACACGGCCTGTGCGCAAAACAACGCGGTGCTGAGATTGACGTCCAAGATTTCATGCCAATCCTGCTCGGTAATTTCCTCCGGCGGCTTTCTTTTATTCGTGCCGGCATTGTTAATGAGGATGTCGCACTTGCCAAAATCGCCGATCACGCGTTCCACCAGCTTCCGGCATGATGAGGCCGACGATGCGTGGAATGAATAAAAACGCGAGCGCGCGGCAAAAGCGCTTAATTCTTTGACGGCCAATCGGCCTTTGTTTTCATCGCGAGCCGCCACCGCGATCGCGGCTCCGGCGCGGGCAAGGCCACGGGCCATCGCCAAGCCGAGGCCGCCATTGCCGCCGGTGACGATAGCGACACGGCCGGTGAGATCAAAAGGGTTCAAGCATGACTCCTCAGTTGGATAGCTCTGATTCACCCTCCCGCTCCGGGGGAGAGTAGATTAGCCATCTAAGACCGCTCTGTGGGGAATCGGCAATGCCGTTGCAAAATCGTGTGGACCCATTTGGCGAACTCGTTGCTGTGCCGGCGCGCGGGCTATTCATGGGCAATCGCGGCGGGCGATTTCATACCGACGCACAGACGCTCGCAACGCGGCGCTGGGTGTCGCGGCAATGGATCTGTTGCGTACTCGAATTCAAAAAACGCCGCCGCGCGGTATGGGGCCGGTTCTACACCGAGCTGTTTTTTCTCGACGAACCAACGGCGCTCGCCGCCGGTCATCGGCCATGCTTTGAATGTCGCCGCAAGGACGCCGAGGCTTTTGCCGAACATTGGCGTCAAGCGCATCAGTTGCGCGCGCGACCGCGTGCCGCGGAGATGGACCGCGTGCTGCACCGCGAGCGTTTGGCCGGCCGAGCCAAGCGCCGGCATCGGCGTGGCATCGACACTTTGCCCGATGGCGCCTTCGTCGCGATCGACGGCGCGGCCTTTGCCGTCCGCCGCGCGTCGCTGCTGTGTTGGACGCCGGGCGGCTACGCCGCGCCCGCGCCACGGCCGCGGGGCGACACGGTCGATGTGCTTACACCGCCTGCAATCCTTGACGTGCTCTGCGCCGGGTATCAGCCGCGCTGGCACCGGAGTGCTGAAAATTAGCCCCGAAAGGCTGCCTTGATCGTCTCGACTGTCGCGCCCGAGGCGCGCGCTGCCGCGATGATGCGCGCTTCCTGTTTGGCAAGCCCATCAAGCGCCGCCTTCATCGCGTCGATCTGGTCAACCGGTACCACCACGGCGCCGTGTCGATCGGCGTGAATGAGGTCGCCGCTGCTCACGGCCATGCCGTGAACGGTCACCGGAATGCCAAACTCGACGACATGCACATAGGCGTGCGAGGGCGCAAAAGAGCCGGCGAGCATCTGAAAGCCCGGGGCAACCGCCGGAATGTCGCGTACGGAGCCGTTGGTGACGGTGCCGAGGCAACCAAGCGCCTGGTGCACATTGGTCTGCACCTCGCCCCAGAACGCGCCGTAGCCGGGCGGCTCGTCTTTGTCTTCAATAACGACCACGCTCGGCCGCGGCGTTGCCGCGACGTAGTCGAGATACTCCATGCGTTTTTGCATATAGCTTGGGCCGCTCACCTTGTCGCGGGCGCGGATGGTGACGGTCTTGGCGAAGCCGACCATCGGCGGCAAGTCCGGAAACGGACAGTGCAAATGCACGGCGGTATAGCCGGCGCCGCGGCGCTCGGGTGCGACGATTTCGATCAGATTGCAGACCGTAGGCGTGTCGATCGACCGTAGAAACGCGAATTGACTTTCCGAAGCCACAGCTTTCCCCCTTTGCCTCAACAAAAGTTTATTTCCGTCTAATCCAAGTCCCTAAGTGTCCCTTTAGTCCCACGCCGTTGCAACGATCAGCGCAATGATCAATTGCACAACGACAATCACGGCGACACAGCCGCTCCACCCGGCGCTTGCCCAGGCTAGGCCGGTGATGAATGCGCCGGCGCTGCCGCCGATATAATAGATCGAAGCATAAAGCCCGACGGCCGACGAGCGCCCCTCCTTGGCAGATAGCGTGACATAGCCAGTGGACACCGCCTGGCACACCATGCCGCAGACCGCGCAAAGTGTCAGCCCCGCAACGATGAGCGCAACCGGGGGTGCCAACAGCAGCAATGCGCCGACAATCCACAGCGCGATGACGCCGAGGACGAATTGGCGGCGGCCGAACATTGCGATAGCGCGGCCGACCCATGGCACGATCGGGCTGCTGACCAGATAGGTGAGGAACAGGGCGCCAAGGAGCGTCGGCGAGAACTGGTAGGGCGGGGCCGCCAGATGAAAGTTCACATAAGTGAACGTCGCGACGAAATTGAACAGAACGCCAAAACCGATGGCATAGGTCGCGACCAGGCGGCGATTGCGCAAGTGGCGAACCATCTGCGCGATCGACGTGACGACCCCGCCGGAGCGCACGAAATTGCGCTCCCGCGGCAGCATGGTTGTCACAATGATCGCAGCAAACAGCGTAAGCGCCGCCACGACGGCAATAGCGGCGCGCCAGCCGATGATGTCGGTCAACAGGCCGGGAATGAACCGCCCGCAAAAACCGCCGATCGCTGAGCCGGAAATGTAGATTCCGGCGACTCGCGCCACGTCCGCTGGCGGCCATTCGTCGCCGATATAGGCGACCGCGACGGTAAAGATCGGCGGCAGCAATAATCCCTGGACGAAGCGCCAGACGGTGAGCTGCGGCACGTTGCCGGCAAAGGTCATGATCAGCGTCGGCACGACCACCGCGAACATCGCCGCGGCGATCAAGCGCTTACGGCCGGCAACGTCGGCAAGCGCCCCGGTAAACGGCGCTGATAGTGCGATTGCCGCGGTGCCGGCGGTCATCAAGGCGCTGATTTCCCCGGGGCCGACGTGGAATTCGTTGGCCAATTCCGGCAACAGCGCTTGCGGTGAATAGAGATTGACAAAAGCGGCAAAGCCCGCGGTGGCGACCGCGAAGCTTCGTTGATCGAAAGTCATGCGACATTATCGGCGAGCCGAGGCGCGAAAGCACGCCCCAATGCAATGAATTGCAATGATTTCAGCGTTCAGGCGCGTATCCGATAGACGTTGGCGGTGGGTCGCTCTTCATGCGTCAGCACGCCGTCCTCGATGTAGAGGATGCGATCGGCGAATTCGAGCAGTCGGGTATCGTGCGTCACGACCAGCACGGCCCGGCCGTGTTGCCTGCCGGCGCGGGCGAGTATGGTCATGATCGCCTGGCCGTTGGTGCTGTCCAACGCCGCCGTCGGCTCGTCGGCCAGGATCGCCGACGGTTCGGCGACAATCGCGCGTGCAATAGCGACGCGTTGTTGCTCGCCGCCGCTCAAATCGCGCGGGAACGCCGCGGTCTTTTGAGCAAGCCCGACCCTTTCCAGGACCTCGCGCGATTTGGCCTTAGCGCGCCGGCGTTGCTCGCCCCGGACATCGAGCGCGAGCTGAACATTTTCCTCGGCAGTGAGCGTGGGGAAGAGGTGAAACGATTGAAAAACGAATCCAATATGCTGCCGCCGGATTTCGGCGAGCCGCTCCGGTCCCGCGCCCTGCGTCGCATGTCCGCAAATGAACACGCTGCCCTCCGTCGGCGCCAGCATGCATCCCAGAATCGATAAGAGCGTGGTTTTGCCGCTGCCGGAGGGCCCCATCAACATCGTCAATTTGCCGCCGCTGATCGACAAATCGATATTTTTGAGCGCGCGCACTTGACCAGCGCCGGTACCGAGAACTTTGCTCACATTGCGCGCTTCAATGACCGGTATGATCATCGCGACATCACCATTACCGGATCGATGCGAACGACGCGGATGATCGCGGTCACCGCCGAGCCGATACACATCACCACCGTGAGCGCGAATAGGCCGGCGACTAGGCCCGGCGTGATCACGATCGGAAGCGCGCTTTTCGCCGTGAGTTGCACCACCACAAATCCAATCGCCGTGGCGAGGGCGAATCCGATCACGGCGTTCAACAGCGCCTGCCAGATGATAACCCGGTAGATGTAGCGGTTCGAGCAGCCGATCGCGCGCAGCGTGGCGAATTCGTAGATGTGATCCTTGGTACTGGAATAGAGCGTCTGGGCGACAATAACGGTGCCGACAATGACGCCGAGCAGAGCGCCGGCAAAAAGCGCGGCGCCGGCGCCGGTGCCGAACAGCCAGAACGATCGGCTGCGATCGCGAAACTGCGCCGGCGTCAGTACGTCAACATCGGGTACATTGGATTGGATATCGTGCTGGACATTGCTGAGGCTCGCACCCGGCCGCAACCGGATTATGAAATGATTGAACTTCGTCGGCGGCAGCCCGATATAGGCGCGGGCCCGCGAGAGTTCGGCGAATACGTAGGGTGTGGTCGTGAACGAGCGAATGCCGTCGGTGACCGCGGCAACGCGGGCCCGTTGGCTGCGAATTTCGGCAGTAGAGCCGATCCCCGAGACGCCTAAGTCGTTGAAATAGGTTCGATCAACCGCGACGGCGTTGGTCGCCCGCAGGGCGTCAAGGCTGCCATCGACCAAATTCCATGGCACCAGGGCGCCCGCGTCGAGGTCTGTTCCGACCACGAATACCGGCTTCACTCTGCTGTCGGTCTGCCGCCGCCAGTCGGCAAACCCAATCACGACCGGAATCACCTTGTTGACGCCATTAATACCGGGCAGGCGGTCGCGCGTTTTTATATCCAACAGCGTCAGGTCTTCGAAGCTCGTTGCCCCTTTGGAAACGACCCAGAGATCGGCGGCGGCATGATCGATCATCGTCGTGACCATGTGCCCGAAGCCGAGATAAAGACCCATCTGCACCATGACCAGCACGACCGAGAATACAATACCGATCAACGTCGCGATGAAACGCAATCGGTCTTGAAACAGATTTCGCGATGCCAGCGTTAGAGCAAGTGACATAGTTAATTCGCACGCGCTTTCGGTCCGGTGCAGTTCGATAGTGGTCAAAATCGCGGGCCGCCCCCAAGCCGACGACTTTGCCGTTCGACAAGCGGAACAACGCGTGATCAATCAGGCCTGTTCCAATTCTGGCGCTGGCAACGCGCCGCTCGGCATCATGACAGTTAAGTACCGGGAACAAATGAATTTCCCGCACGTTGATGGCGCGAGCGGAGCTTGTGACTTGTCCTGGGCGTGGTCGCGGGCATCCGCCAATTGCCGGGGCGCTTTTGCCGAAGGACCAAAGGACCGGTGCGAGGCCAGCGAAGATCCCCAGCAAAGCCTCAGCCAGATTTTCAGCGAAGACGCCGCGGCGGATAGCGGCAGCAAAATTGATGAATGCAGGAGCTTCCAATGGCGAGGCTCGACTTTCCTGGTTGTTCGGCGCTGCGGCCCTCGATAGGTCCGCCGAGCCTGCATACGCCGGCGATCGAGCCGGACTCGCCGTCGACACCGGTCGATCGCGTACCGTGGGACTGCCCGGGCGCCCGGGAAATCGGCTTCACGCTTCCGGAGCGCTACAACGCGAGCGCCATACTGTTCGATAATCTCGCGGCCGGCCGCGGCGAGCGCTTGGCCGTCGTCGGCCCCGGCGGCGCACGCAGTTACGCGCAACTCGTCGCCGATGCCGCGCGCTGGGGCAATGCTTTTATCGCGCTCGGCTTGTCGCGCGGCGACCGCATTCTTCTGGTGCTCGATGATACCCCGTTTTACCCGGCGGCGTTCTTCGGTGCCGTGCGCGCGGGTTTTGTGCCGATCTTGATCAATGTGCTCACGCCGCCAGACCTGCTGCGATTCTATCTCGAGGATTCCGGCGCCGAAACGGCGGTCGTCGAGGCGGAATTTTGCGACCGTTTCGAGACCGCATGCGGTGGGCGTACGCCGTTGCGGATGCTTGTTGTTGTCAACGGCGAACCGAGTTCGGCGCTGCCGCGCGTCGAGGTCAAGAAAGCGCAAGCATGGCTGACATCGTCTTCGGATCAGTTGTCCTGCGCTGACACCCACCGCAACGATATGGCATTCTGGATGTACTCATCCGGTTCGACGGGCCGACCGAAGGGCATCGTGCATCTGCAGCACGACATGACCTATACGCATCAGTCATACGCGCACTCTGTGCTTAAACTGACGCCGGACGACATCTGCTTTTCGGTGCCGAAGATTTTCTTCTCGTACGGCTTCGGCAATTCGATCACTTTTCCGTTTTCTGTCGGCGCGACATCATTGCTGATGCCTGGACGCGCCACGCCATCAGCGGTGTTTGCGGCTATTGCGCAGTACCGCCCGACAGTATTTTTCGGGCTCCCGACGCTCTACACGCTGCTGACGCATGCGCCTGAAATCGGTTACGCAGATTTTTCTTCACTGCGACTTGCGGTCTCGGCCGCCGAAATTCTGTCGGCCGAGATATTCAATGCCTGGAAGGCCGCGGCCGGCCTCGAGATCGTCGAGTGTCTCGGCTCAACCGAAATGCTCAATGTTTATTTGTCCAATACGCCCGAAACCAAGAAAGCCGGCGCGGCCGGTATGCGCGTGCCGGGCTATGAAATCGTGCTCAAGGATGACGCCGGCTACGAAGTGGCTGACGGTTGCGAAGGCGTGATGTGGATTCGCGGCCATTCCGGCACGCCGATGTTCTGGAATAGACCCGAGCGGACCGCGGCGACCATCCATGACGGCGGTTGGCTGTACACTGGCGATCGCTTCGTTCGCGATAGTGATGGATTTTATTTTTTCCGCGGCCGCAAGGATGATTTGATCAAGGTTTCCGGCCAATGGGTCAACCCGATCGAAGTGCAACGTTGTCTGCTCGACCACCCGGCGGTGCGCGAATGCGTGGTGCTTCCGGTCGAACTGCCGGACCGGCGCATGACGCTGAAAGCATTCGTCGTTATGAGCGAGGCGGGGCGGGATGAAAAGGCTGCGACACGCGCTTTACAGGATTACGCCAAGCAGAAACTCGTGCCGTACAAATATCCGCGCTTGGTCGAATTCCTCCCCGAATTGCCCAAGACCGGCACTGGAAAAATCGATCGGCAGGCGCTGCTTTGCCGAGCGCCCCCAATCAAGCGCTTCGGTCCGGTCGGGCGATCGCCACGACCCGTGGCGCAACGGCGGCCGCGGCGTATCGCCGGCGGCAAAGGCGGTGGCGCATGAAGACTCTGCGCGCCAAAAACCTGCAGCTGGCGGGTATCGAACTCGTACTGCCAACCGTGCTTTGCATCGATGGCCACCAAGCCAAAGGAACGCGCACGACGCTCACAGTCGGCTATGCCACCGGCTATGTCGACACAATTGTCGCGCCGCTCGTAGCCGAGTGGCTGGCGCGGCACTTCCATCGGCGATTCACGGAACACGGCCGTGGCGCCGAGGGCGATCTCGCTGCGGAAGCGTTCTACGATAAGCTCGCCTGCCATTTCGCGCGAGCGACGCCATTTCTGGCGGCGATCATCGCGCCGTATCAGGTAGCGGCTTCACGTACTACGGGCATCGATCATGTGGCGACTTGCGGTACCGCCAGACGGCACAATGGCGCCCAACGCCGCGTGAGCGGCGACACCCTATCGCGATTCATGAGCCGTGGTGGATTGGCGCGCTGGGCATTCGAAGGCCCAGTGCACGCTCTTATCAATCCGCACACCGGTGCCGCCCAAGTCGCTTTTGAACCGTTGCCCGGGGGCATCGAGTTCAACAGTACCAACAAATTTGATCCATCAGGCGCAAAACGGGCGAGTGAAGCAATGGCATGGTACGGCTTTGGTGTGCCAATCAGCGATCCCGCCGACCTCGTGCTTAGGCTCCGCAACGAGATCAGCGATCCCCGCCACGCGCATGCGAGGCGGGTGGTCCATGTCTGAATTGTCAGAAAGCTCTGAGCGGTCTGAACGGTCCAGGGGGTCTGACCAGTCCTGGCGCAGCCATTCTGACGCTGGTCCGGCGCGCCGGAGCACCAAAGCCAGCCAATCCGCGACCAGTCAAGCGCTGAGGAATTTGCGCGCCTTCGCCATTGTGGCGGTGGTCTCGTTTCATTCCATCCTCGCCTATCTCGCTTCGCAGCCCGCCGCGCCGGCGCCGTTTGACAGCCCGCCCTATCATTGGTTGGCGACGCCGATCCTCGACAGCCAGCGCTGGCTTGGCTTCGATATTTATGCCGCCTTCCAATACGTGTCGTTGATGCCGGTGATGTTTTTCCTGTCCGGCATCTTTGTCTGGCCATCGCTCACACGCAGAGGTGGCTGGCATTTCTTATACGGCAGATTGTTGCGCATCGGCCTGCCATTTGTGTTCGGTGTCTATTTGTTGATGCCGCTTGCCTACTATCCCGTGTACCGCGTCACCGCGGCCTATCCGACTTGGCTTGCCTACTGGAGGCATTGGACCGCGCTGCCGTTCTGGCCTGGCGGACCACTGTGGTTCTTGTGGCAATTACTGGCCTTCGACATTTTGGCGCTTGCGCTTTATCTCACGGCGCCGCGGATCATCGAGATGCTGGGCCGATTTTCCGCCGCGATGGGCGAGGCGCCAGGCCGCTATTTTCTCGCGCTGCTGGTGATCTCCACCATTGCTTACGTGCCGCTTGCGCTAGTGTTCGGTGTCTCGAGCTGGGCCGAATTCGGTCCCTTCGATTGGCAGGCTGATCGGCCGCTACTTTATCTCGTTTACTTCTTCGCCGGCGTAGGGATCGGGGTGCATGGCTATGACCGAGGCTTGCTGCGGCCCGGCGGTCCACTGGCGCGCCATTGGCACATTTGGCTCGGTGGTGCCGCGATGGCGTTCCTGCTGTGGATGGCGTCGATGGCGCCGTCGGCCTTTGGCCGCAGCAATCTTTGGATCGATCTTTGCTCTTATGCCGCGGTAGCGCTGGTAGTTACCGTCGCTTGTCTTGCCTTCGCCGCGTTATTCTTGCGCTTCGCCGGCGCGCGCTCGGCGATAACTGATTCGCTGTCCGAGAATGCTTACGTGATCTATCTCGTGCACTACGTGTTCGTCGTCTGGCTGCAATATTCGCTGCTTGGCGTGGCGCTGCCCGCGATCCTCAAGGCCGTGCTGGTCTTCATCGGTGCGCTGCTCGTGAGCTGGGGCGTGGCATTGGGCGCGGGTCGAGCTTCCGCGCTGACGCAGCCGGTTCGCGTCGCACTCGCAGCCTCCATGGGCCCACGCAACATGCGGCCGAGCGCCTGACGGCGATCGCCCGCGCACCGCCGGCAATGTGTCGAAAAACCTACAGCTGACGGATCGAGTCGAAATTCCAGGCCACGGCGCTGGGATCGTTTTCGCCGACGCGTAGCGTTTTGTCGTTGACAAAACGGTAGGGCGGCACCGGCAGATTGTATGGCGCCGGCACGCCGGAGAAGACGCGACCTGCCGGATCGTATTTGGACCCGTGGCACGGACAGAAATAACCGCCGGGCCAGTTGGCCACCGGTGTCGTTTGGCTGGCGCTCGGATAAAACAGCGGAATGCAGCCGAGATGCGTGCAGATGCCGACGAGCACCCCAAGTTCGGGTTTAAGCGAGCGATGCCAATTGGTGGCATAAGGCGGCTGCTGCAACTGGTCCGAATTCGGATCGGACAGGAGCGATATCATCTCTTTACTCTGCATCGCGTCGAGCGTCTGCTTCGAGCGGCGGAAGACGAAAATCGGCCGCTGTCGCCAGCGGATGACGACCTGCTGGCCTTCGGCGACCTTGCTGATGTCGAGATCTACTGGGCCGCCGGCCGCCAGCGTCGAAGCATCAGGATTCATCTGATCGACGAGCGGCACCAAAGTCGCCGCTGCCCCGACGGCGCCCACCGTCGCAGTGGCGATATAGAGAAAATCGCGCCGGGTCGCCTCCGGGGGGTGGCCGGCCGTCGCGCTCGCTGCAGTGCTCGCCATAATCAGTCCTTTGCGATCCGTTTCGTCGGGTGGAGCTTATGTCGCCATAGCCATGGTTTAGTCAATCTCGCAGCGGGCGGCAGCAATTGACTCGCTCTCCCCAGTGGGGGAGAGGGTAGGGTGAGTAGGATCTGACGCGTAAAACTCGTGTTTTGCGATCTCCCTCACCGTTGATCGCTGGCTCGCACCCCTCCACGCCGGGAAAGGTGAGCAGTAGGGAAGACGCACATGATTTGCCAAGGAGACGCCCAAGGAGATGCCAATGCGCGGTAAGGACAATTTACGCAGTGCCGCCGAAGTCCTGGTCGACCAATTGCGCATCCATGGCGTCCGCCACGTGTTCTGCGTGCCGGGCGAGAGCTATCTGGCAGTGCTCGATGCGTTCCATGACAGCGATCTCGCGGTCACCGTCTGCCGGCAGGAGGGTGGGGCGGCGATCATGGCGGAGGCGCTCGGCAAGGTGACCGGGCAGCCGGGCGTATGCTTCGTCACCCGCGGCCCCGGCGCGACCAACGCCGCGCATGGCATCCACATCGCGCGCCAGGATTCATCGCCGCTGGTGATGTTCGTCGGCCAAGTCGGCCGCGATACCCGCGAGCGCGAAGCGTTTCAGGAGCTCGATTATCGAGCCGTTTTCGGTTCGATGACCAAGTGGACCACTGAAATCGATGACCCGGCGCGCGTGCCGGAGATCGTCTCACGCGCCTTTCATACCGCGGCCAACGGCCGGCCGGGTCCCGTCGTGGTCGCGATTCCCGAGGACATGCTGGTCGAGCGCATTGCGGTCGCCGACGCGCCGCCTTTCACCGCGATCGAGACATCGCCGGGCGCCGCGGAGATGCAAAAATTTGGCGAACTGCTTGGCGCCGCACGCGCCCCGATCGTCGTCCTCGGCGGCAGCCGCTGGTCGCAACAGGCTTGCGACCGTTTGGCGCGTTTTGTGGAGAAATATGCGCTGCCGGTGTGCACGACATTCCGGCGCGGTCATCTCTTCGATCAAACGCATCCCTGCTATGCCGGTGATCTCGGCATTGGGCCCAATCCAAAGCTACTCGAACGTATCAAATCGTCGGATCTGGTGATCGCCATCGGCGGCCGGCTGGGCGAATTGCCGTCGCAACGTTACACGTTGTTCGACATTCCGCGCCCGCAGATGCCGTTCGTGCACGTGCATCCAGGCGCGGAAGAGCTGGGTCGCGTCTATAGTCCGTCGCTCGCCATCAATGCGACGCCTGCCGCGTTTACGGCGGCGCTGGAACGTCTGACCTTCGCCCGCGCTCCCGCGGGCGAAGCCAAAGCGGCCAATGCGGACTATCGCGCCTGGACCGAAAAGCCGACTGAACAGCCCGGCGGCGTGAATTTCGGCGCGATTATGATCTGGTTGCGGGAAAACCTCGCTCCTGACGCCGTCATATGCAATGGCGCCGGCAATTACGCCGCCTGGATTCATCGCTTCTTTCGCTTTCGCCGCTTCGGTCAGCAGGTCGCGCCGGTGTCCGGCTCGATGGGCTACGGCGTCCCCGCGGCAGTGGCGATGAAACGACTTCATCCCGAACGCCAGGTGGTTTGCATCGCCGGCGACGGCGACTTTCTGATGAACGGCCAGGAATTCGCAACCGCGGTTCAATACGATCTGCCGTTCACCACCATCGTGTTCGACAATGGCATGTACGGCACGATCCGCATGCATCAGGAGCGCGAATATCCGGGCCGCGTTTCGGCGACGGAATTGCGCAATCCGGACTTTCAGGCCTATGCCCGCGCCTTCGGCGGCTTTGGCATTTCGGTCGAGCGAACAGAGGATTTTCCGGCAGCGTTCCAGCAAGCGGAAGCCTCCGGTAAACCGGCGATCGTCCGCTTGGTCATCGACCCGGAATCGATCACACCGGGAACCACGCTTGCCAAAATCCGCGCCAAAGCGCTCGCGGAGAAGAATCGCTAAAGCGAAATGACTTTAAGCTGTTTCGGTATTTCGCTTTAGCTTGTTGTTTGAGCGTGATCTTTTGCGAAAACCTTTCGGGAACATGCTTTAGGGCGTGTACTCATAAATTGGGGTCGATGAGCCAAATTGCGCTTTACCGCCGGAAGCGGAAGTCGCCCTAAACGTGTCTCCTCAGGCCGAGGCCAATTCCGATCCAACCCATTCCCGCAATTATGAGATCGATGCCGAGAAAGAGCCCAAGTATGTAAAGGCCTGACACCGGCCAATGAGCGAGAATTATCAGGCCGAGCAAAAAAGTAATGGCGCCTGAGAGTGCAACCCAGACCCAGGGCATTTCCTCCTTCATACTAAACGCTAAAGCGATCCGCATTATACCTGAGGCGATGAGTGCGAACCCGAGCACGAGAGTGAGCACGGCGGCGGCAAGAAGGGGATTCTCGAATGTAACAAAGCCGGCGACGATGTAGAGGACACCGAGTAAAAGCCAAAGGAGGAATTTTCCCCAACTTTTGATCTGAAATGAATTGATGACTTCGGCTACGCCAGCAATCAACATCATTACACCGACGACAAATACAGTCACGACGGTAGCAAAAACAACGCTGCCAAGCGCAATAATTCCGGCGATGACATAAATGACGCCAAGGGCAACGATCCAGCCCGACTTGGCGCGTAGAGGTGCGAGTCCGGTGGTCTCAGCTAGGCTGGACATGGTGTCTCTCCAATTGCATCCGCATCGATTCGACGACGCATCGCGAAATTAACGCGCGCAGCGCTGCGTCCCTCGGCGAGTTTGATATCCCCGTTGGCCGTTTAAGCAGGCTCAAATCGCCAGCAAATTGATTTAAGTCAAAGTCCGAGCCGCCGGGCGCAGACAGTAATCCATTCATAGCTCTCACATAACTGAACCGCGAAAGCGTGTGATCACAATCGTTCATGCCGCAATGCCCCGGCGCAACAGCAATAGACCCGTTCCATGGACCGGACACCGGTACTGATTGATCTTGCGCTTCAAGGTGGCGGCTCTCACGGCGCGTTTACGTGGGGCGTGTTGGACCGTCTGCTCGAAGAGCCGTGGCTTCGCATCGCCGGCATTTCTGGCACCTCGGCCGGCGCAATGAATGCCGCGGTGCTGGCTGACGGATGGGCTCAAGGGGGAGCCGAAGGTGCACGCAGCGCGCTTGAAGAATTTTGGCAACGCGTATCGCGCGCCGCGGCGTTTAGTTTGCTGCAGCGGTCTCCTGTCGACCGGTTCATGGGGCGTTGGACGCTCGATACATCCCCCGCTTATGTTTTCATGGACTTGGTGTCGCGGGTTCTTTCGCCTTACGCACTCAATCCACTAGACTTCAATCCGCTGCGCCGCATCCTTGCCGAGAGCGTTGATTGTAATCGGCTCGCTCATTCGCCAATCAAATTATTCATTACCGCGACCAGCGTGCGAACCGGTCGCGGGCGCATCTTTCGCAACGCCGAGATCACGGCTGATGTCCTCCTCGCTTCGGCGTGCCTGCCAACGATGTTCCGCGCGATTGAGATCGATGGAGAGGGATATTGGGACGGTGGATTCACCGGCAATCCCACGATCACACCGCTAGTTCGCGAAACCGACGCTCACGATTCCATCTTGGTACAAATCAATCCGCGCGAACGGTCGGACACGCCACGCACTGCCGCGGACATTCTAAATCGTCTCAACGAGATTTCCTTCAATTCACCACTGATGAAGGAGCTCCGCATGATCGCTCTCCTGCGTCAGGTAGCCGATCCCGGAACCGGCGAGGGTGGTCGCTGGGCGCAGATGCGCACGCATCGAATCATGACCAACATGCTGGCCCAATTCGGCGCCTCCTCGAAGCTTAATGCCGAATGGGAATTCATCGCGATGCTGCGGACCGAAGGACGGCGTGCCGCGAGCGAATTTTTGGCAGCGAACGGCAAAGACCTCGGCAAACGTTCGACCGCTGATTTGGATGTGCTGCTGGCGGAGTGTTGACCTATGGGCCAGCTTGGCGTCGCGATCCGCTCGGACTTTGGTCCACGGCCGAGTCTACCTCTAAGCTACTCGACATGCGCGATGTCGACGACAGCAACGTTACACAAGAGGCTTGCGGCTGATGAGACCCCGAAGCTATTGTTTTCGATGGGGCGGTTGCCGCGGCTGGAAGGACAGGCCATGGCTGTACGCATCCTCAACGCTGTCCGCTGTTTGTTGCTGAACGGTTTGGTTGCCTCGACGCTGTCGACGTTCCTTGCCGGCTGCAACCAGAGAACTGAAGCGGCCGCGCCTGAGCTTCGTCCGGTTCGAACCGTGACGGTTGAGAAACGCGAGGCCGGCACACCGGTCACGCTGACGGGCCGCATTGAAGCCGAGGACGAGGTAAGCCTCGGTTTCCGGATCTCGGGTCGCTTGCTCGAAAACAGTGGCAGGCTCGGCGATCGGGTTGAGACCGGCCAACTAATCGCGCGCCTCGAACCGCAGAATGAGATGAACCAGCTGCGATCTGCGCAGGCTAATCTCGCGGCGGCGCAAGCAGCGCTAACCCAGGCGCAAAATCATTTTGAACGCCAGGACACACTTCTCGAGCAGGGTTGGACCACACGTGCCAATCACGATCAAGCTAAGAAGGCGTTGCAGACGGCCCAAGCACAAGTTGACTCAGCGGAAGCACAATTGAAGGCCGCAAAAGACCTGGTCAGCTTCACTCAACTCGAGGCGGATGCGCCTGGTGTAATTACGGAAGTTGGGCCCCGGTCCGGAGCGGTGGTGCAGGCCGGGCAGATGATCGTCAGGCTTGCCCGTAAGGACGGGCGGGATGCGGTTTTCGACGTACCGGCGCAACTTCTAAGATCAGCGCCTTCGGACCCGCAGATCGTCGTCGGCTTGACGAATGATCCATCGGTTACCGCGCAAGGTCGCGTTCGTGAGGTCGCACCTCAGGCGAACCCCGTGACCAGAACATTCGACGTGAAAGTCGGATTGACCGATCCGCCGGCGGCGATGCAACTGGGCGCAACAGTTACCGGACGCCTGCAGATGGAGGCTTTTCCCGTCATTGATATTCCAGCGTCGGCGTTGACGAGATTTAATCAAAAGCCTGCAGTTTGGATCGTAGATCCATCGAGCTTTACGGTTTCGCTGCGAAATATCGAGGTGCTTCGTTATGATCCTGCGACGGTCGCCATTTCGGCGGGGCTCGACACTGGGGAAATTGTAGTTACGGCAGGCGTGCAGGCGTTGCACCCCGGTCAGAAGGTCCGCCTGCTCGGATCGTCATCATCATGACCGGATTGAACCTGTCGGAGTGGGCCCTCAAACATCGCTCGCTCACCGTTTACCTGATGATTGTGTTCGTGGCGGCCGGGATAATCTCATACCTCCGACTTGGTCGCAGCGAAGATCCTTCATTCGTCATCAAAACCATGGTCGTTCAGGCCGCATGGCCGGGCGCCTCGGTCGAAGAGACGTTCAAGCAAGTGACGGAGCGGCTTGAACGCACGCTGCAAGAAACGCCGCGTCTCGATTACCTGCGCAGCTTTACACGCGCGGGTGTTACGACGATTTTTGTCAATCTGGAGGGTAAGACGCCCGCAAGGGAAGTTCCCGACATCTGGTATCACGTCCGTAAGAGCATCGGCGACATGCGCTCCACCCTTCCGGTGGGCGTGGTCGGACCGGGTTTCAACGACGAATTCGGTGAAACTTTCGGAATCATCTACGGATTTACGGCCGACGGTTTTACGCATCGCGAGCTTCGTGACTACGTCGAAGATGTCCGCTCGAAGCTCCTGCACGTACCTGATGTATCGAAGATCGAAATTCTGGGCGCGCAAGACGAGAAAATCTACGTTGAATTCTCGATCCAGCAGCTCGCCACTTTGGGCCTTGATCGTTCGGCTCTGATTGCAGCGCTCCAAGCGCAGAACATTGTGCAGCCGGCCGGCACGATCGAGACTGGCGATGAGGTACTGTCGCTGCGGGTGTCGGGCGCATTTCGCTCGGAGCAGGACGTGTTGGCCACTAACTTCTTCGTCAACGGTCGCCTGCTCCGCCTTAGCGATATCGCGCAGGTCCGACGGGGTTATTCCGATCCCCCGCAGCCGCTCTTTCGGGTGAACGGCCAGCCTGCCATCGGCATTGCCATCGCGATGCGTGAGGGTGGCGATATTCTCGCCTTAGGCAAGAATATCCAGCAAGCAATGGCGCAGATCCAAAACAACCTACCGCTCGGCATCAATCCGGTGCTGGTCGCGGATCAGCCGGTCACGGTTAGATATGCCATTGCCGAGTTCATGACCTCGCTGTGGCAGGCGGTGGCAATCATCCTGTTCGTGAGCTTCATCAGCCTTGGGGTGCGGCCCGGCTTAGTCGTAGCGTTGGCCATTCCGCTCACTCTCGCGATCGTCTTCTCGGTAATGCAACTGACAGCCATCGACATGCAGCGCATATCGCTTGGCGCGCTCATCATTGCTCTTGCTTTGCTGGTGGACGATGCAATGACCACAATTGACGCTACAATGACCCGCCTCGCGCAAGGCGACGACAAGGTGCAAGCGGCGTCGTTTGCATTTCGCGCCTACGCCTTCGCCATGCTTGCGGGCACGCTGGTGACGATTGCCGGCTTCATTCCCGTCGGCTTTGCGGCCAGTTCGGCGGGAGAATATACATTTTCGCTTTTTGCGGTCGTCGCCATTGCACTCATTGCATCGTGGTTCGTCGCGGTGATCTTCGCGCCGATTCTCGGCGCACTGATCCTAAAGCCGCCACCCGCAACGCAGAGCGCCGAGCCCGGTTGGGTGTTTAGCACGTATCGGCAGTTCCTCACTCTGGCCATGCGGGGAAGGTGGCTAACAATTGCGCTGACACTGGCGCTTTTCGTCGGCTCCTTTCTGGCGCTTCCGCTAATACCTCGCCAGTTCTTTCCCTCATCGGACCGTCCGGAGCTCCTCGTTGACCTTACTCTGCCGCAGAATGCGTCGATCTATGCCAGCGAAACCCTCGCGGCGCGCTTCGATGCGGCGCTGAAGAACGACCCCGACGTCGCGCGTTGGAGCACCTACGTCGGCCGCGGCGCCATTCGATTCTATCTTCCGCTCAACGTGCAACTACCGAACAGTTTCTTTTCCCAAGCAGTCATCGTCGCCAAGGACGTCGCAGCGCGGCAGCGGCTCCAAATCAAACTGGAGAAACTCTTGGCGGACGATTTTCCAAGCGTCGTATCTCGCATCTACCCGTTGGAACTGGGTCCGCCGGTCGGTTGGCCAGTGCAGTATCGCGTAAGCGGTCCCGACATCTCTGAGGTTCGCGAGATTGCGGTGAAGCTCGCCCAAGTCGTAGCGAAGGACCCGCAAGCTGCGAACGTCAATTTCGACTGGATGGAGCCGGCGCGAGAGGTGCGAATTCGTATCGACCAGGACGAAGCGCGCCTGCTTGGGCTCAGCTCGCAGGCACTTGCTAGCGTCCTCAATACGGTGATGACCGGCGCCTCGATTACCCAGGTACGCGACGACATTTATCTTGTTGACGTCATTGTGCGCGCGACCGACGAGCAGCGCCTGTCGCTGGCGACCCTGTCTACTTTACAGGTTCCGCTGCCGAGTGGGCGCACGGTTCCCTTGAGCCAATTTGCAACGTTCGAATACGAACAGGATTATCCGCTGATCTGGCGACGCGACCGGGTTCCGACGCTAACCGTGCAAGCTGATGTGACGCCTGGAACGCTACCGGAGACGGTGGTCGACGAGCTTTCGCAAGCCGTTGGTGACTTTGCCAAAAGCCTGCCGCCGTCCTACCACATCGCTACGGGTGGCACGGTGGAGGAAAGCGCGAAGTCACAAGCCTCGGTCGTGGCCATGGTGCCACTCATGCTTCTCATCATGTTCACGGTTCTGATGTTCGAGCTGCGCAGTTTTCAGCGCCTGTTTCTAGTCCTCACCGTAGGGCCCTTGGGTCTTATCGGGGTCGTTGCGGCACTCCTTGTGTCGGGCAGGCCGCTCGGGTTCGTCGCCATACTCGGTATTTTGGCACTCCTCGGCATGATCACCAAGAATGCGGTTATCCTGATAGGTCAAATCGAAACCGAGAGGGCGCAAGGCAAAGATGTCTGGCGGGCAGTTGTCGACGCCAGCAGCACCCGCTTCCGCCCCATTATGCTAACTGCGGTGTCGACGGTCCTCGGTTTAATTCCAATTGCTCCAACTGTCTTCTGGGGTCCGATGGCGTTTGCGATCATGGGCGGATTGTTGGTGGCCACCATTCTTACGCTGGTTTTTCTTCCCACCCTGTATATGACCTGGTTTCGTGGAAAAGAAGATCGATCAGAGACTCGGTTTTCAGGTTCGACATGAGTCGATGAATTTATTCGCGTTGTGATGGTAACAGGAGGGTAACAATGTTGTTTGCTCAAGAAGGACTTACCTATCGAAGCTTCCTGATGGCGCTGCGTCGCTTTCGCCTGGACCATTAGTGAGAGGACGTTGGTCATGAATGCAGGAGACGTAATGACCCGCCAGGTTGTCTCGGTATTGCCTGACGAATCGGTGTTCGATGCGGCAAGGCTCATGTTGGAGAAGAAAATCAGTGGACTTCCTGTCGTTGATGATAAGGGAAATCTCATCGGAGTCGTTACGGAAGGTGACTTCCTGCGCCGCGCTGAAATCGGCACAAAGCGTCAGCGGCCGAGATGGGTCGAGTTCTTTATGGGCCCTGGCCGGCTTGCTGACGAATACGTTCGGTTTAGTGGCCGTAAGATTCGTGACGTTATGACCCATGATGTGCGTGCAGTGGCTCCCGACGCACCGCTATCTGACGTCGTACGGCTTATGGAACGCCACAATATTAAGAGGGTGCCAGTCGTCGAGGGCAGCAAGATGGTCGGCATTGTCACGCGAGCTAATCTGCTTCATGCGATGGCCAGTTTCGTTCATGAAGTAGCCCCTCCTCGCGCTGAGGATACTGCGATCCGCGAGCAATTGATCGCGCAGCTGGCAACGCAGCCTTGGGCACCGGTTACAGCCGTCGATATTACTGTCAGGGACGGCGTAGTTCAGCTCTCAGGTGCCATAACTGACGAGCGCCAACGCGAAGCCCTCCGTGTTGCCGCAGAAAATATTCCTGGCGTGAAGAAAGTAGAGGACTATATCACTTGGGTAGAACCCGTCTCGGGTTTCTATGTCGAAGCGCGAGAGACCTAGCACTTAAAGCGATTTAGGATCACCGGGTCCTGATCTTAACGGGCACCTTTTATTGCGGAGTCGTGCCTGCATTGCAACGCGATCTCGCACCTGTAGGTGCGCTCGCGAACTCTCCAAACAATGGATCGGCGCGATAACCTGTTTACTGCCGGCAAGCGCCGTCGAAGGTGTGGCAATACCTTCCTGGCCGACACAGCTGATGACTGCGGACATCTCCCGTGCGCCGGCACACGCAGATTTGTTTGACCAAACCGTCGGAGCAAGTGGGAAAATGTGCATGGCTCAGCGAGGACATCTCGCTTGAGTCGATCCAGCGGATACAAAAATCGCTGCTAGTAACACGGCAAACTTCTTCATATTTCTTCTCCCTCGCGTTCGCTATTTCAAACGAATTGACAAAAGCTTGGATTGGCGATTTTTCAAGGTAGATTAGCAGAGCCGTCAGAACGATCCAAACACTGAACCCAGCGCGATCACCGCTACGAGTGCTATGATCGCACTGACGACTGCGACCATCACGATGTCGAGATAGCTTTCGCGGTGGGTTGTCCCACAGACGGATAGCAACGTCACGACAGCGCCGTTGTGCGGCAGGCTGTCGAGTGTTCCGGAACCAATCACGGCGACGCGGTGCAGGAGCGCCGGGTCGATGCCATGTTCCGCGGCAAGGCGCATATAGGTACTGCCAAGTGCGTCCAACGCGATCGCCATCCCACCCGAGGCCGAACCAGTAAGAGCGGCGAGTACGTTCGTAGCGACCGCAAGCGAAACGAGCGGTCCTCCTTCGATAGACAGCACCCATTCACGCACCACGGCAAACCCGGGCAACGAAGCGACGACTGCGCCAAAACCGACAAGGCTGGCGACGGTGAGGATCGGAAGCACGGAGGCATTGGCACCCGCATCCATACTTTCGCGCAGCGCCGGCAAGCGCCGACGGTTCGCAAGGACGAGCGTGAGGATGGCGGCCGCTAGCGCGACTGCTACAGACCAAACACCCGCTACCGCCGAAAGCGTGGTACCGCCCCACTTTTCCTCAGCCAAGAATGAAAAGTCGAGTTTCGGCAGAACGACCAGCGACATCAGGCCATTCATGCATAGCACCACGCTGAGAGGGAGCAGTGCTATGAGGACGGGCGGCGCAGCGTCGCCGTGTTGGCCGTGACCGATCTCGGCTGGATCGAATTCGCGGGTAGTAGTAGCACGCTCTCGAATGATCTGATCTTCGATGATCGCGCCACCGGCGATGGGCACATCGACGCCATAACCCTCGCCAGCCCGGCGAGCGGCGCGCTCAGCGCGACCAAGCCACCACAAACCGAAAATCAGCATGATGGCCGAGGCGATGATGCCGAGACCAGGCGCGGCGAAGGGTGTGGTGCCAAAAAAAGGCATTGGGATAGCGTTCTGGATCGCGGGCGTTCCGGGAAGCGCCGACATCGTGAAGGTCGTTGTGCCAAGAGCGATGGCGGCCGGCATCAACCTGCGCGGTATATCGGCACTCCGAAATATTGCCTGCGCCATCGGCCCGAGCACGAAGAAAGCAACAAAGACGCTGACCCCGCCATAGGTGACGAGCGCCCCGGCGAGTACGACCGCGAGAACCGCGCGGCGTGTTCCCAAGCGCGCTGTCATGAAGTGAGCGATCGCCTCGACCGAACCGCTGTCGTCCATGAGTTTGCCGAACAGGGCGCCCAGCAGAAAAAGGGGAAAGAACTGTGCGATGAATTGCGCGGCATTGCCCATAAAGGTTTGTGTCCAGTGGGCGAGAAGTGGCTCGCGCGCGATGCCGGCGGCAACCAACGCGGCTGCAGGTGCCAACAACAGCACGCTCCAACCACGATAAGCCAGCCATATCAACAATCCGAGGGCGAGGAGAATACCGGCAAGCCCCATGGCGACAGACCTCTTCCATTGAGACCTAAAGACGGGTGTTGGACGGTGCCCGATCTCTACTGAGTTGCGTGAGGTTAGCTTCAGGCGTTGAAGACTGACTCACCCAAGCAGATTTGAAATGCCATCGTCGGCCAAGACACGAAAGGACCGGGTAGTCTCAAGAGATATGGCGCGAATCAGTGGTTGGCGTTCCCCAACCAATTATCGACCGTGCGCTCTATTTTTTCAGTTTGGTGTTTGGTTTGCTGCCAAGCTACCTCGCGGTAGTGGCCGTCATACTCATATGCGTCGAATACCAGAAGGGCGGCAATCAGAACTGCGAGAATTATTATGACTGTCGGCCGCATGTTCAACTCAATCAGCATCTCGTGGGGAACTAAAAAAGATTAATGCATTTTATCATTCCGAACAAGACGATTTATTTTTGTCGCGTCGAAAGTTATTCTTGGCGGTCGTCGGCTTTAAGTCTCTTAGTTGTCCACGCTTCGGAAAATCGTCCGCTTGGTAATTGCGTGCCGAGAAATGCGTCTTGCAGCTGGCACGGCTCAATGCCCCGCGAACAGCGTTCCAATCAAAACGATCGTCAGCGCTACAAACAGCACACCGGCTATCGGCCACTCTCTCAGGCGTCTGTCGAGCCCTTCCATGGCCGCGGCCAAATTGCGGACGGCAGGCGTTGCGCGCTCTAGGAATACCAGTACGTCGCCAGAGAGAATCGACGGCAGCCAGTTTGCGCGGCGCCATAGGGCGATGCTCAGGAGCCCACCGACGAGGACCGGCCAGAGGGCCGCCCAAAGCTCTTTCGGCGCGAGGACGTCAGAGAATGACCCGCCGACAATTCGCGGATAGAGCGCCCAGGGTAAGACGACGGCGGCAATTGCGATTGTCAGCCAGGGTACGACCAATCCCGTCGAAGTTGACGCGTGCGGATCTTCCGGAGCGTCGGATTTGAGGCGCTGCAGGAAATGAATCATCAGAACCGTGCTGGCAATCGACGAAAGGGTGGCGAGTGTGCCGGCGGCTCCGTCCCCGAGCGATCCCTTTATGGCGAGCTTTGCCAATGCGCCTCCGGTCAGAGGAAGACCGCCAAGTCCGAGCGCAAGCACTGCGGCCGGGAATACCACCAGCCACAAGCGACGCTCCCTCGTGAGCGCGCCTACGCCGACAGCAAGGAACAGGCCGCCTTTAACCAGTGTGTGGTGAACCGCATAGAAAATTGCCGGCGTCGCTACGCTCGTATCGCCCACCGTTAGACCGATGCCGATCACCGCGGCCAGTAGTCCCATCTGACTCACGCTGGAATAGGCCAGTACGGTCTTGGGGTTCGACTGTGTTATTCCGATCGCGACACCATAGAATGCGGAGAAGAAGCCAACGGCAGCGAGGGCCGCGCCCCAATTCGGTCTCGCCTGATCGAACGGCAGAAAGCGAATGAAGATAATGCCGGCCTTTACAGCGGCTCCGCTGAGAATGGCCGCGGCCGGAATCGGCGCGGCGGAGTATGTCAGCGGCATCCAAACGTGGAGCGGCACGAGCCCAATTTTTAACCCGAATCCGAGGATGAGAAATGCCAATACCGCGTTGCGCAATGGCGATGTAGCGAATGATACAGCGGTGTCGCTAATGAGCAGACTGCCATTGGGCTCGGACGCGGCTAGCAGCACGAAGCCCATCAGCAGGAGTGCTTCGCCCAGGACTGCCAACGAGACATATACCGCACCTGCGCGCTTGGCGTCGCTGGTGCCATCGAACACTACAAGTCCATAAGCGGCGAGGCTGACCAGCGTGAAGAACAAATAAAAGCTCATCAGGTCGGCGGCGATGAATATGCCGAGACTGCCTGTGAGAGTCATCAGCCACCAAACGGTGAAGCGCCCTCTATCCGGGTGGCCTCGGAGAAAAACGGTTGCATAGGCGCCGGCGGCGATCCACAACAATGCCGAGGCTCCGAGCAGCATCGCTCCGGATCGATCAAGCACGAATGTCAGGCCGAGCAGCGCCCGGGGTAAAACCAGGGTCGTGCCACCAAACTCATTCAACGCAGCTGCAACCGCTGGCAAAGGCGCAAACGCAAGCAGCGCCGGCATTCGATTTCGCAGATGCGGTGACAAACACGCGGCTAGCATGACCAGCGGCAATGCAAGCGTGGCGCTTAGCAATGTTCCCGAATTCGTCACAATCTCCGCTCCCGTAAAGTGTTCGATCGCATCGCGAGGAACCTCACGGAGTTCGTCACCGCGCCACCGCTGACGTTGCCGGTCGACCGATCTGCAGAAATTCGGATGGCCGCAACGGAACGAGGCTGAGCAAGACAGCACACAGCGCAAGTGTCAGCGCCACAATCTCGCGGCTGCGGGTCACCGTCCCGTACGTCTTTAATGGTACGTCCGTGTCGGAAAGTGTTTTCCCGAGCACCATAAGGATGTAACCACCTGCGAGCAGTCCGCCGACGAGCATCACTGCGGCCCACCACCACTGACCTTCCATAACAGTTGCTTGGAGCAGCAGCCATTTGGCAACGAATCCGCCGCTTGGCGGGACGCCCATCAGCGAGAGGCCGGCGATTCCGAAGGCAAAAGTGGTGATGGGAAGGATACGAGCGACGCCGCCGAATTCAGCAATCCGGTCATGCCCTAGTGTTTCGGCAATCAGTCCTGCAGCCATAAACATGGCTGCTTTCGCGAAGGCGTGCGAGAAAAGTTGCATCCATCCGCCCGTCCACCCGAAGCTACTCCAGGGATCACTCGCCACGGCGCCCGCCGCGAGAGGAAATATAAAAAACAGGTAGCCGACCTGAGCGATGGTGGAATAGGCGATCAAGAGCTTAAGCCGCTGTTGGCGCATCGCTAAAACGCTTCCAAATAGAATTGCTCCCGCGCCAAGTGTGGCGAGCACCTGGGCCGCGGCGAAGTTCATCAGGCCGGGCATCGCGTCGAACCAGAGTCGTGCGATTAAGAAGAAGGAACCCTTGACGACGAGTGCCGACAGCACGGCGCTACCTGGAGCTGGTGCACCGGCATGGGCAGGCGGCAGCCAAAGGTGAAAAGGAAACAGCGCCGTCTTCGCCAACAGACCCATTGTCATCAGGGCGGCGGCGATCCAAGCAATCGCCTCAGGCCGCACCCGGCCGGCGAGGAGCGCGATGTCGAGCGTGCCGTAAGCGCCATAGATTAGCACCACGCCGAGCAGATAAAGTACAGAGCCGAATAGGGCGAAGAGCAGGTAGCGCAAAGCTGCCTTGATCGTTTCCTCGTAGCCCTTCAGGCATACGAGCGGCACCGCAGCGAAGGTAAGCAATTCCAGCGCGACGTAGAGATTAAAAAGATCGTCACTGACGACGATGATGTTCAGCGCGGCCCAGATCGCCAACAAAAGAATCCAGAACACGAGCGAGGCGCGAGCTTCCGGTCGTTCGCGCGGTTGACCGAATTCCGCGCGCGCGAAGAGCGCGGTGGCGCCGATCACAACAGCGACCGTAATCATCATTGCGGCAGAAAGCCCATCGGCGCGGAGTGCGATGCCCAGCGGAGGCTCCCAGCCACCGACGATGTAAACCAGCGAGCGGCCACCTCGCCAAATGGCAGCGAAAACCGCAACGGCGAGGCCCAGACCGATCGGAATGACAAAGAGAACGATGCGCTCGACGTAACGTCCACCGAATACGAACAACAGAAGAATCCCAATTACCGGCAGAACGATGGGCAGCACAAGCAGAAACCCATCTGCCGTTGTTGCATTGGTCAGAAGGGTTGGACTCGGAATCATAAGGCGTCTGTAGCTGCGCTTGTGTCGTTCGCATCACCGGGGTCCAATGTGGCCTGGCCGGTTTCCTGAAAGAGCCGCAGCAAAAGCGCGATGGCCATTGCAGTGGCGGCGAATGCGACGACGATGCCGGTGATGACCAGCGCTTGCGGCACCGGATCGCCGTCAAGCCCAGCCGCAGCACCTCTACGGGCGATGACGCCGAAGAGAAGGAACGTCCCGCTTCCGAGAAGATTGAAGGCAAGAATTTTCCGCAGCGGCTGCGGATTGGTGATGAGCCCGAACAAGCCGAGTCCGACCAAGATCGGTCCGCATAGCCCAAACAGCGTGACGGCGTTCATCGTTGTCGCATCCGTTCCGGCGGGCCTGCGGCCAGCAAACCAAGTGTCACGCCAATCGAAAGAGTGAGCGCAGCCTCGGCGACAATGATCAATGGCTTGGCATAACCCGCCGGATAGGCAAGAAAGCCGCCGGCCAACGCAAAGCCCACAAGTCCAATGGCGAGAAAGATCGCTGGTCCGACTATCACCAATAGGCGCAGCGCGCGCCGATTGGTGGAGGGCACACGCTGTAAGCCGGAAATCATGACCAGGAGCCACATCGCGGCAAGAACCGTCCCTCCCTGAAAGGCGCCACCCGGGTTATTGGCTCCCGTCCAGAACATGTAGATGCCAACGACGATACCCACCGGGGGCAGGATCTGCGAAAGCAGAGTCAGAACGGAGTTCGGCTGCTGATAAACCTGCAATCCCGGTATGCCGCCCCAAAATCGATCAGGCGCCAGCGACCAGACGCCGACCAACGCCAACACCAGAACCGCTTTCTCCAGGAGCGTGTCGAACGCTCGGTAAACAAACAGCACGCCCGCAACCGGATTGCCGAGACCGCTCTCCAGCAAATGCGCCATTGCGTCCGGCGCCAATGTAAACACGGTGTTGGGTGGAAATAGAACAATAGCAGCAAGCCCCGCCGTTATCAGCGCGCAGAGCACCGCCGCCGTCAAACGAAGAGGTACGCTAGTCGAGACGGCAGTGGCCTCGGTCTCACGGAGGCGGCTGGCTGCACCGAGCAGTAGCATTCCGGTCACACCACCCCCGATCGCCGCTTCGGTGAGTGCAATATCGATCGCCGACAGTTCTACCCAGACAATTGCCAGCAGTAATCCGTAAGCGACGAAAGCTACAACGGCCGAAAATGCAGCGCGTGAGGTAATAACCCAAGTGGCGACCGCGAGGAGGAGCGCCACAAGCACAACGTTGAAGATAAAGGCCGCCATCACGCCTATGATTCCTCACGTCGGACGATGATAGCGATAAGTTGTGCGATGATTGATCCGGACAATTGGACGAGCAGCCACACGGCGATCAGCTTGAGCGCGCCAAACGGCCACTCGACCAACGGCAATAATCCGAAGACAACGAGTCCAAGACCCACATTGTCCGCCTTGGTCAGCGCGTGCAGCCGCGTCAGAGTATTGGGGAAACGCAGGAGTCCAACCGTCCCAGCCAGAAAAAAGAAAGTCCCCGCGGAGACCGCAAGCACGGTGAAGATATTGAGCGCTGCGGTCATCGCGGATCCATCGCCGGCGGTATTTTGCCTTGCGAGCGGGCCCCGCTGCTGACGAAGGCTACAGAGGCAAAAGCCGCGAGGAGTGCCAGCATCAATGCAACATCGACAGTAGCCGGCGATTCGGTGGCCGCTGCCAGGAGGAGGAGGACAGCAACTCCTCCGGTACCGAGCAATTGCGCCGCCATCATCCGGTCGGCATCGGCCGGCCCATAAAGAATTCGGAGCAATCCCAGTGCTGTTGCCGCCAGCACAACGCAGGCCGCTCCGGTCAGAAAACTAGTCATTGGGCCCACCTCCCAGAACCTGTTGCAACGCGGTTTCCTCAGCCGCCAATTGCTCGACCACCGGCTGACGCACGTCGAGACAGTGGATAACAAGATCGCCGTTTTCATCTGAGCCGGCTGGCAAAGTTCCGGGCAGCAGACCCGTTATTGTGCAGAACGCATTTTGCATTTGGCCCAACGGGAAATGCGATTGATAAACCACGAATCCCGGCCGCAACGGCATTCGCGGATCGATCGCTCGCCATGCGACATCGACCCCGGCGACCAGCGACTGACGCAGAAAACGAAGGGCCAGTCGCACTAGCGGAATCACACGCAAACTGCTGCGTCCCGGCAACAGGCGCCGGCTCGCCCACGTCGCGATTATTGCGGCTATTATGCCAATCAGTAGATCCCCAGAGTTGATCCCATAAAGGATCAGCCAAAAAGCGAGGAAAAATGCAGCGCGCGCGGGCGAACCACCGAGCAGAAATCGTGCGATGCCGATGTAGTCGCGCATTGCCTGTCCTATCTGAATTTGAAATCTAGCTATGACGTCTTGTAATGATCTTAGCACTTCCCCACACAAAAGCAGATTCCGTAGACTGCAAGTCGCCGACACTCTTGACACCGCTGAGTGCAGTCAATTTTCGTGAAACGAATAAATTCGCAGCCAGCAACACAAGCAGCCAAAATGTGATCACGCAGCACAGCAACAAATATGCGCGAAAAGGCTAAACCGCCCTCGCACGCCGTTTGCGTTCAGTCGGGAAACAAAAATCGCCAGCTTACCGGCGAATTTGAGAGGGGCGAGGGCGGACTGCGATCGCGGAGGTGCTACGCGCCGTCTCAAGCTCGCTCTATTTGTCCTGTGCCCTAGGTCACAGCTTTTCGGAACTTCCCTACTATCTTCCTATTGGTACAGTCGTCGGGGGTTTGTTCTTCCTAAGGCTCCAAACAGGTTTGAATTGTGAGCATGAGCTTATGCTGGGTCGGATGGGGCAACCTCGATGCGATGCGCGAGAGTGTGCTTGTCCGCATGCTTGAGCCGCACCGTTTCCCGACGCCCTGGTCGGTCGAAGAACAAACCACCTATTTTATAGTCAGGGACCGGGAGGGCCAAGCGCTCGCGCACCTCTATTTTGATGACGAACCCCAAGTGCGATCACCCGCCAGCCTGCCCAGCTACGATGAGGCACGCAACACTGCGACCGACATCGCTGCATCATCGGTCGGTTCTAAGCAGCGACATAAACATTATCGACCAACGCTGATTCTTAACGACGGGCATCGCTCATGAGCCGATTGTATGGACCCCATCATCGGAAGCTGCAGGATCGTTTCGATACGCGCAGGCTGGCCGACGGCGTCGAACGGCGGATCGTCGGACGGGAAATCACACCCGAGCATCAGGCCTTTATTGAGAGTCGGGACATGTTTTGGCTGGCGACGATTGATCATCAGGGGCGGCCGACAGTCTCATATAAAGGTGGCGACCCGGGTTTCGTCCGCGTTCTCGATCGGAACACCATTGCATTTCCCTGCTATGACGGTAACGGTATGTTCTATTCGATGGGCAATCTTCTCGGCAACGGCAACGTCGGATTGCTATTTGTTAATTTTGAACAGCCTCATCGGTTGCGCGTTCAGGGCGTTGCGACAGTCCGCGACGACGATCCTCTGTTGGCTGATTATTGCGAAGCGCAAATGATTGTTCGGGTGGCGGTGAACGAGATCTTCCGAAACTGTCCTCGTTACGTGCATCATTATCAAAAAGTCAGTCGGTCAGAGTACGTTCCCCGCAGTGGTATGAAGACTCCATTTGCCGCCTGGAAGCGCATCGACGACGTACAGTCGGAATTGCCAGGCAAAGATCAGGACCGTGTTGAAGAGGAGGGCGGCCTTTGTTCACGACAAGAGTACGAAAAATACCTGGTCGATGTCTCTCCTGCTCGGAAGGGATAGGAAAGGCCAAAAAGTTGCGGTCGCATCCCTGCGGCAGATCAATCCGCCTTGATGCCAGCCGCGCGGATCACCTTGCCCCACTTGTCGGTGTACTCGACGATGAACTGGCTTAGTTCGGTAGGCGAGATCGGGAATGGCTCGACACCCAAATCGGCCAGACGGGCTTTGAACGTGGGGTCGCGCAGAGCTGCATTCACTTCCTTGTTGATAATGGCGACGATCTCTAGCGGTGTGTTTGCAGGAGCACCGACACCGTCCCAACTGCTCGCTTCGTATCCCGGCACAAATTCACCAATTGTCGGAATATTCGGCAAAACATCCAATGGCGTGGCGGTGGTGACCGCCAATGGTCGCAGCCTGCCCGCCCTGATGTGCCCAATCGAGGAACTCACTACGTCAAACATGGCTTGGACTTGCCCACCAATGAGATCGGGCAGCGCGGGTCCCGAGCCATGATAATTCACTATGACAAGGTCGACTCCCGTCATGACCTTGAACAACTCGACGAAAAGGTGAGGGGCGCTTCCCGCCCCGGCCGAGGCGACATTGACCTTGCCCGGATTGGCTTTGGCATAGGCGATAAATTCAGGCACTGTCCTGGCAGGAAAGGTCGGATTGACTTCAAGGACACCGCCCGAGCGCCGCACGCCTGCAATCGGCGCGATGTCGCGGATGAAATTGAAGCTCAGATTGTCATATAGTGCCGCGTTCCAAGCGTTCGATGCGGAAATCTCAAGGAGCGTGTACCCATCGGGGGCCGCCCGCACGACCGTCTCGGTCGCAAGATTACTGCCGCTGCCAGGTCTATTTTCGATAATGAATGGCTGTCCGAGGCGCTCCGACAACCATTGACCAATTAGTCGCGCACTGATGTCAAGCGGGCCGCCCGCGGCATAGCCGACCAAGAGATGCACCGGCCTCGTAGGGTACGATTCGGAAGCACTTGCTGCGAACACCGGAAACGCAGCCGCGCCGGCTGCCAAATGGAGAAATCCACGACGCGGGAAATTCATCGTTTGTACTTTCAGCAAATCGAATTTAATTTCGCAAAAACCAGGCGCGCTGATCAAGACCGGACTGCCCGCTTGCGCCGAATCTCGATAGCGATACGATGCGGCAAAGTTGCTCCACGATTGTCATGCGGGCGCCAATAACGTCATTTTCGCGTCTATCATTCGGTATATCTGGTATCATAACTTCTGGTGTTGTTCTCACCATTCACAGCAGCCGATGAACCAAGCCGCTCTACCGCTCGAATCGCTCCCGATTGCAACGTCAGCCATCAACAGGCGGCTTGCCGCCATCGCCTTTGCTGACGTCGCGGGCTTTTCCCGTCTAATGGCTCTTAACGATGTCGAGACCGTACGCCGCTGGAAGACCCTGCGGACACAGGTCATGGAGCCCCACATGCTTCGCCACGGAGGACGCCTTGTCGATCTTGCCGGCGATGGCATGCTGGTGGAGTTCACGAGCGCCGTTAACGCGGTGCGATGGGCCGCCGATGTCCAGCGCGCTCAACACACCGCGCTGAACACCAACGATCCATTCGCACTGCATCTGCGCATCGCCATCAATGTCGACGATGTGATTGCGGAAGACGGACTTTTGCAGGGCGACGGAGTCAACATCGCGTCCCGTATCCATCAGGCCGCCGACCCCGGCCAAATCGTAGTGACCGCCGTGGTTCGCGATTACGTGACGAATAGAATTCCGGTCGTGTTCCACGATCTCGGAACACCGCCAATGAAGAATATCAGCCGCCCCATTCGCGTATTTTCGGTTGAGTGGGTCGAAGGCGGCAAAATCGATCTGACTACGCAGCCTTATTTGCAGTGGTCGTCCCGACCAACAGTCGCGGTTCTACCGTTCCGGACCATCGGAGGAACCGACGAGGACAGATACTTCGGTGACGGCATCACTGACGAAATCATCACAGAATTGTCGCGTAGCCGCGGGTTGTACGTGATCGCGCGCAGTTCGACGCTGCGCTATCGCGAACGCGGAACAGATCTACGTCAAATCGCCGCTGAACTCGACGTTCGCTACGTCTTGGACGGCAGCGTGCAAAGACAGAAGACTCGCCTAAGAATCAGCTGCGAGCTCATTGACGTGGTTGCAAACCGTCCGATTTGGGCAGAGCGGTTCGAGGGGTCGACTGACGATTTGTTCCAGTTTCAAGACCGCATTGCCACAAGCGTTCTCGGTAAGCTCGAAGTCCGGGTCCGCGCCGTCGAGGCAGCACGTGTTCGCGATCACCCTACGGAAAGCCTTGATGCCTATTACTGTGTGCTCAAGGCCATGGATTTGCTCTACCGTTTTACTCCCGAGAGTTATCAAACCGCGGGTGAACTGCTCGAGCGTGCCATTGTGCTCGATCCCTCCTATCCGCAAGCCTACGCCTACCTTGCGTGGTGGCTTAACTTCCGAATCGGTGAAGGCTGGTCGGAAAATCCGGAGGCTGACCGGGCGCGTGCCCTCAGAATTTCTCAGCATGCAATCGAACTCGATAGCGAGGACCCCTTTGTACTTGCCGTTGGCGGCCACATCCTCTCCTTTGTGGGGCGAAAACCAGCCGAAGCAATTGATCTGTTTGATCATGCGCTCGCACTAAACCAGAATTTGGCCTTCGCTTGGGGCCTGAGCGCGTTGACGCTGGCTTATCTTGGTCGCCCCGATGAAGCACTGGGGCGCTTGCAAAACGTATGGCGCCTCAATCCGTTTGATCCTTTAACCTTCTACTATTGGATCACGACCGGCATTGCCGAATTTGTTGCCGGACGATACGATGAAGCGATTGCATGGTTGCGAAAATGCAAGCGTGCGAATCCACGGTTTATCGCCGGCCTGAGGATGCTGGCCGCGTCGTTTGCGCTCTCTGGCAACGAAGCCGATGCGCGGGCAGTCGCGCAAGAACTTTTGACAATCGAACCATCGTTTCGCGTGTCGACGTTCATCTCCTGGTATCCGTTGCAGCGGGCAGAGGACCTTGCTCGCCTTGAAGCAGGGCTGCGGGCAGCGGGACTGCCAAATTAGAATTGAGCAGTAAGATTGAAGGAGGGCTGACGATGGGCGCTGGAGCGGGCGCTGGTGCAGGAGCAGGAGCGGGAGCAGGCGCTGGTGCCGGTGCAGGAGCGGGAGCGGGAGCGGGCGCTGGTGCCGGTGCAGGAGCCGGTGCAGGAGCAGGAGCAGGAGCAGGAGCAGGAGCAGGAGCAGGAGCAGGAGCAGGAGCAGGAGCAGGAGCAGGAGCAGGAGCAGGAGCAGGAGCAGGAGCA
>Ga0306925_10000275_pt1 | contig 34602 bp, 33 predicted proteins | sample flu12Cox44000176_FD_203755 | JGI IMG/M metagenome (GOLD analysis project Ga0306925, IMG submission 203755) | Lab enrichment of tropical soil microbial communities from Luquillo Experimental Forest, Puerto Rico - flux8day.12C.oxic.44.000.176 (v2)... | ecosystem: Environmental > Terrestrial >... | reverse complement strand
GGCATTGGTGGCGATGTCGACGCCCTGCATCACCTCGTTGGGCATGATGCGAAACGTCCACGGGTTGCCGGGATCGGTGATCTTGATCGAGGACGAGCCCGCGTTGAGCAGCGGCACCTTCGCCTGCTCCATGAGCGGCATGACTGCGAGCGTCGCGTCCGAGCACTCTTCACCGAGCACGACGTGGGGCTTGTATTGCTCGAGGAGCCGCTTGGCTGCTTGCGTCGCCGGCAGCGGGCTGCAGGCTGAATCCTCGTATTGGACCTCGAACCTGTGGCCGTTGACCCCTGTCTTGTTGATCTGCTCGATCGCAAGCTCGATGCCCTGCTTGTCCTGTACCCCGAAATAGGAACCCGGACCCGACATCGCGAACAAGCCCCCGATCCTGATCGCCTTGTCTTGCGCGTGGGCGGCATTCGCGGCAGCGAACAGGGCAACACTTGCAGCCACACCGATACACAGAATGGGGGAATGTGTTCTCATGGCCCTCTCCCTCGCGGCTATCGTTTTCATTTAACCCCGAAACCAATACGCCTGCCAATCTTTTATCATTCGCGGAGCAAGAAGCCACTCGGCAACTTCGCCGCCTGTCGGCGGCGCCCCACCCCGGATCGGCGATGCACCACTCGCCGATGGCATCGATGCGCCGACGACCAACGCCAACCATATGTTTGCGCTACGACGATCTCCCGCTACATCCAGCGTGGTTGCGTTCAAGAATTCATCAGCGTACCTTCGTATCGATCACGAACAGGAGGACGCCATGGCGCAAGAACCCCTCGCAACGAAGGGCAACTTTCTCCACATCTACGATTTTCGCGTGACCAAGGGCAAAGAGGAGGAATTCATCCGCTCGTTTGAGAAGTTCGACTATTCGGACGGCAACCCCATGCACAAGTCGCGGGCGCAAGTGAAAGACGGCGTGCTGTGCCGCGACACGCAGGATCCACAGCGTTTCTTCCTGATCGCGGAATGGTCCGACATCGAAGAGCACGCGCGCATCCGCAAGGTGCTAGCCAACGAGATCAAGCCGGAATTCATCAAATATATCGAAGGGGGGACGTTCATTCCCAAATATGTCGAGGTGGTCTCGTCGACGCCAGACGAGATTCTCAACAAAGCCGCTGCGGCGGAGTAGACGTTGTCGCGGGATTTATACACGTTCTTCCGCTCCTCCACCTCATACCGGCTTCGAATTGCGCTCGCCTACAAGCGGCTCGAGTACACGCCGCATTACGTCAGCCTGCCAAAAATGGAGCATCGAACGCCCTCGTATCGGGCGCTGCATGCTCAAGGGTTAGTGCCGTTGCTGATCGACGGCGATCGATCCTTCATTCAATCCATGGCCATCATCGAGTATCTGGACGAGGTTTACCCGGAGCCGCCGCTGATGCCGGCGGACGTGCACGGACGCCATTACGTGCGGGCGGTGTCGCAAATCATCGGCTGCGATATCCACCCTCTCAACAATGTACGCGTGCTCAAGCACATCCAGACGCAATTCGCTGCCGACGAGGCAGCGACCAAGAGTTGGTATCGCCATTGGATCGCGGAGGGACTGGGAGGTCTGGAGACTTACCTGGCTAGCGCGGGCCTCGCTCGTCGCTTCTGCTATGGCGATACCGTCACCATGGCGGACATTTGTCTCGTGCCGCAGATTTTCAATGCCCAGCGCTTCGACTGTCCGCTCGACGACTACGGCACCCTGACTGCGATCTTCGAGCGATGCATGGCCCTCGACGCCTTTCGCGCGACGCAGCCCAACACTCAAGCCGACGCATTTTGAAACGGACGGCGCCGGCGGGCATCGGCAAGACGCACCCGTTCTCGATCATCGACCTCAGCTGGGCTGAAAGATCGTTCGCCCCAGATGATTGTTGCCGTTGATGAGACGGATCAGCGTTATGATGAGCGCGTTGCGCTCCTGCGCGAGAAGCGGCTCGAGCAGACGCTTCTGCGCGCGTCGCATCGGCCGATACATCTTTCGCGTCAGTCGCTCGCCGGGGCGGGTCAACCGCGCAAGCACCATGCGTCCGTCGTCAGGGCTGCGGCGCCGCTCCAGAAGCCCGCGTCTCGCGAGGCGGTTGAGGACGTCGGCGACATTGGTGCGGTCGATTCCGAGTTCGCGGGCCAATGAATTTTGGTCGAGATCGGGGTTGAGCGAGAGCGTCGTCAACAATCCGTACTGAACCGGTGTGATGTCGAATGCCGCGCATTCCTCGAAGAACAGCGCGTAGTGGATTTGATGCAAGCGCCGCAGGAGATAGCCGGGCCGCCCCCACAGCGGCATGTCGGAATGGACCGTGCCGGTGCGCAATGATCCTTTCTTGGCCTTGCCTCGCCGGGCTTTCCTTTTGCCGGCGAGTCTTTGTACGTGTTTTCTTGTTACGCGTTTCCTTGCCGGTTTCATTCGTGTCGCCATTGGCCGCCCTCCTCGTCGCGCCAGTTTCCGCCTCCTGCGCAGCGGCAAATACTCAGTATATGATCATACTTGCACGCGCCCGGGACTGTGTTAGGCTTTTATCCGCGCTGCGCGCAGATGCAACCGCAAAAAACTGCAAATCCGACGGCGGTGCTGGTTCGAGCAGTTACATCTCGGCGGGAGAGCCAAAATGCAAAGGCGTGCGTTTCTCATGCGAGCGGGCGCGGGCGTGGCTGCGACCGCGGTTGCGGGACCGGCGATCGCTCAGAGCGGCGCCCCGGTGCGTTGGCGGCAATGCCGGACGTTTTCTCCGGTCGTGGTTCATTGATCGGCTACGCCGTTCGTTCGGGCGCTAGACAGATATGATGGTATGCTGATGACCTGAATACCTTGCCACGATTGCGCAAAGTTCACGGACCTATTGGCCTTGCGAAAAATCAAAGCTATGCTGAACCATCTCGTTTGAGGCCGCAAACGATGGCATGGCAGAGGGTCGCATCCTTCCGTGAAATCGGCGTGGACGGCGTGCTGGGCGTAGATGTGAACGGCTCGCCCGTCGCGCTCTACCGGTTATCGAACGAGGTCTTTGCCACCTCCGGAATTTGTACCCATGCGCTCGCTTTGTTGAGCGAGGGTTTCGTCGAGGACGGCAGGATCGAGTGCCCGCTGCATCAGGGTCAATTCGACATTCGCTCCGGCAAGGCGCTGTGTGCGCCGGCGACAGAGGATCTGCGCACCTACGCCGTGAAGCTCGAAGGCGACGGCGTCTTCATCGATATGGAGCGTCGGGCCGCCTCGGCGCCAGCCATGGCGAACGCGGCCCCGAATCGCACAGCGGCGGATCGCGTTCGCGCTACCGAGGAAGACAATCAAGCGGGCATTGGGAAGATTGCCGCCATGAACGTCGATCCCGAGCTTTCGCTGACGAAACGTTATGTCTGGCCGACGGAAGGGCTCACGCGCATCCCCGATTGGGTCTATACCGATCAGACGATCTACGAGCGCGAGATCGAGAAGATTTTTCACGGCCGTACCTGGAACTACGTCGCCCTGGAATGCGAAGTGCCCAAGGCCGGCGACTTCATCCGCTCCAATGTCGGTCCCACGCCCGTGGTCGTCGTGCGCGCCGACGATGGCTCCATCAATGTCGTCGAGAACCGCTGCTCACATCGCGCCGCGGAGTTCTGCCGCGAGCTCAGCGGCAACGCCAAAGAATTCGTCTGCCCTTACCATCAATGGTCCTACGACCTTCAAGGCAATCTCGCCGGCGTTCCATTCCGACGCGGCGTCAACGGAAAGGGCGGCATGCCCGCCGATTTCGACAACGCGCGGCACGGACTGCGTCGGCTCAACGTCACGATTCACCGCGGCGTCGTGTTCGCCTCCTATGTCCGCGACATGGAATCGTTGCAGGATTACCTCGGGCCGGAGGTGCTCAAAGAGTTCGAGGCGACCTTCGACGGCCGCAAGCCGAGGCTTCTGGGCTACTACCGCCACACGCTGCCCGGCAATTGGAAGCTCTACCACGAGAACCTCAAGGATCCTTATCACGCCACGCTGCTGCACACCTTCCTGGTGACGTTCGGGTTGTTGGTGGCCGGTAACCGGTCGCTCATGCTTGCGGACGCGACCGGACGGCACGGCGTGATGGCGTCGGCGAAGTCGGAGCGCAAGAGCGTTTCCAGCGATGCCAAGAAGGAGATGCGCGCCTATCGCGACGGCATGACGCTCGCGGAGCCGCGTTTCATGGACTTCATCGAGGAGTTCGACAGCCCCTGGTCCGTGACGATGGCGACCATCTGGCCGAATCTGATCATCCAGCGCGAGATGAATACGCTCGGCGTGCGCCAAATCGTACCGACTGGTCCGCACGAGTTCATAATGAAGTGGACGATGTTCGGCTTCGAAGGCGACGACGACGAGATGACCCGCCATCGTCTGCGCCAGGGTAATCTCATGGGCCCGGCCGGCTTCCTCGGTCTGGAGGACAACGAGGCGATCAAGTTCGTGCAGGACGGAATGCAGCACGTTCCGGGCGGCCAGCATCTGGTGAAGCTCGATCCCGCGGTCGCGGCGGGCACGTCCGACAGTTTGATCTCGGAAGCATCGATCCGGGCCATGTATCGGCACTGGCGCGCGGAGATGGGGCTCTAGAACCATGGGTGAACCCGCTCTGACGCGCGATCATCCACCCGACGCCGCGTCGCTGGATTCGCGCCTGCAAGCTCTGCTGTTGCATCACGAGATCGAGTCCTTCAATGCGCGATACGCGCAGGCGCTCGACGAGCAGCGCCTGGCGGATTGGACGGAAATGTTCACCGACGATGCGCTGTACGTTGTCCTGTCGCGCGAAAATTTCGACCGCGGACTGCCGGTCGGCTTGATCTATTGCGAGAACAAACGAATGATCTACGATCGCGCATTCGCGCTCATGGAAACTTCGATGTTTGCGCCGCGTTATTTGCGGCACATCATCGGAAACCAGGTTGTCCTGAGTGCGGAGGGCAATGCAACGGTGAAGGCCCGCGCGAACTATGTCGTGCTTCAGGTCCTGTTCGACCGCCCCGATGCGACGCTGCATCAGATCGGCGTCTATTATGACGTGTTCCGCCGCGTAGGTGGCGCGCTGAAGCTCGCCGAGCGCCGCTGCGTCTACGACAACCTTCTGGTGCCCAACGCCCTGTGCGTTCCGGTCTAGAATCGACGGACCGACAGCAGCCTCAGGCCGCCGGCGTTAGCACGCTCGGCTTAGTGCCGATCGCCACCGCGAACGCCGGCCGTGCATCGATCGCACTCTGCCAGCGCTCGAGCTCCGAATAGGCCGGGCGCTCGATCGGAAACTCCAGGCAACGCTTCACGATCGAGCCGAGCGCAATGTCGGCGATGGTGAAATGATCGAGCGCGAACCAATGGCGCCCGGCGATGTGGCCATCGAGTATTTTGAGCTGGGCGAGGAGATCGGCACTTTGCGTCGCGAAATCGCCCGCGCGTTCCGCCGGGGCCTTCTTGGCGTCTTTGAACACGGCGACATACGGCGTGTTCAAGGCGCCGAGCAAAAAGTCCATCCAACGCTCGACCATGGTGCGCTCGGCCGCGCTCGCTCCGATCAGCGTCGGCCCATGCACGGCGGCGAGATAGCGAAGGATGGTATGGGATTCCCAGATCACGAGATCGCCGTCGATCAGGGTCGGGACCTTCGCAGTGGGATTGAGCTTGCGGTATGCCTCGGTCAGCGTGTTGCCGAACTGGCGACCGCGCGTATCAAACGATCGGTTTGCCGCGCGGCACACCAGTTCACCCGCCGCGCGGCTTGTACGCAATGGCGTCCATTTCGATCTTGGTATTGATGACTGCTCGTGCCTCGACGGTGGTGCGGGCCAGCACGGCATCCTTGAAGTGCTCTCCGAATACCCGGTTGTAGCGTCCGAAGTCGCGGGCATCCCCGAGATAGGTCGTGACGCGCACGACATCGGACAGTGTCGCTCCTTCCTCGGCGAGGATTCGGCGAATCGCCTCGATCGTGCCCCGCGTCTCGTCCTCGATCGTTCCCGAGATCATGTTGCCGTCGGCATCCTTCGCAACCTGCCCTGAAACGAAGATGAAATCGCCCGCGCGCACCGCGGGATGAAAAGGCAGGTTCGGGTTCTTCTTTCCGATCGGATGGATATCCTTGCGGGTAGCGCGTGCGTCCTGCATGGCGTTGATCCTCAGTGCAATCCCCTTGCTTCGATGATGTCGACCCCGCGAACGCGATCCACGAGGTAGATCAGCCCGCGATCGTCGATCGTGACGTCATTGGAGGACGGGCGCTCCTCGCCGTCTGCCGGCGACGGCAGAAAATGGCCAACCTCCCGCGGAGCGAACGGGTCCGCGATGTCAACGAGGCGCAGCCCTTGCGCAAACCACGCGAACGGGATCACGGTGCCGTGGAAACGCTCCGATGGCTGGTGGCAACCGCTCATCGGCGGTTGCGGGCTGCCGTCGACGTCGAGCCCGGCCACCTGGAACGTCGCGATCGGCACCGGCAGTTGCTCGAGCGTGATGTCGTAAATCCAAGCGAAGGAGGGTGACGACGGCCGCAGCTTGGCGACGTCCTCGTCCGCCACCACCATGATGCGGCGGCCCTTGAGCGGTTGCGGAATCGGCAGACAAGTATGCGTCGGGTGCGCAAACGCCGGGCTGGTGTTGGCGTGCGCCACCGTTTTCGGCCGCGCCATGTCGGAGATATCCAGGATGAAGAGCCCGTGATGCCAGTAGCTGACATAGAGGCGATTGCCCATGCGCAGCGGATGATGACAACGCGGCGCGGGGGAGTTGTCCCAAGGATAAGGTTCTCCCCCGGCCTTCCACTGACCCGGGATCCACCACCGCCCGACCTCGACCGGGCGGGAAGGATCGGCGAGGTCGAGGATCATCATGATGTTGCCGACATAGCCCTCGGCCGTCGGCGATAGGTAGGCGTAGCGGCCATCGAAATCGTAACGGTGCACGCCGCGGCCGGCCGTGCGCCACTTGGTGAGGAGCTTCGGCGTGCTGGGGCGCGAGACGTCATAGATTGCGATGCCGCCGCCAAACTCGGCCGGTCCGCTCTCGCCCAGTCGCTCGTGGTTGACGATCATGATGCCGTTCGCCACCCGCACCTTGTGGGAATGCCAGCCCTGCGGCAGATCGATGGTTGCGAGCTTGCGGGGCTGGCGCGGATCGGCCACGTCCACGATGGTGGTGCCGCTCGGCCAGTGCATGTGCCCGATAAAGAGCGTCGTGCCCTCGACCCAGACTTGCCCACCGCCCGGGCAGTCGAAGTGCGATATGAGAGTGGTGTTCGATCGACTCGACACGAAACGCTCGACAAAGTGACGTTCGTCGGGGCGGCTACCGCCAGTAGGCAGCCGGGCTTGGCGCGCTCGAGCTCAGGCGATTTTTACGATGCTGCCGGCGGCGTCGCGGCCCCACTTCTTGAACAGGTGAAAGCATTTCAATGCGGGCTCATCGCTGGCGACGAACAGGATGGCGGGCTGCCTGTTGTCGCCGTTAACGTGCTCGAACCAGGAGCCGCCCGGCACCGCTAAGTTGTCGAACGCCTGCCAGTCGAAGCGCTTGCCGTCGATGATGGAGTGTCCCTGCCCCTCGAACGGCGCGACCAGCAGGCTCGCCGTCTGCCGCACCGGCAGCGTCTTCTCGCCGGGACGCAGCACCTGCACGAAGAAGGTCATGGTCTTGAACACCGGACCGCCGGTCAGCGGGTCGACATATTCGATCGACAGAGCCTCGTAGGGGTCGCCGTCCCAATCTTTGAAGCGCTCGATCAATTCCTGCATCATCTCCCAACGATACACGTACATCGGCGATGAGTGCCCGGCGCCGCGGTGATGCTGCAGGAAGCGAGGCCTGAGTCCGCCGTGGTCATAGGCGCGGGCGGAATAGTCCGGCGGCACGCTCGCCGTTTGTTGTTTCTTCTTGACCGGCTTGCCGTCGGCCATCTCGGTGTAATCATGTTCGAAATAGACCGCATTGAGCGTCTCCACGAGCGGCAGATCGAGCACGGACAGATTGACCGCCGGCTCGTTTCCCACGTTGCCGTGGTTGTGCCAGGTGTCGATCGGGGTGAGCACCATGTCGCCGGGCCCGAAGGTGATATCCTCGCCGTCGACGCCGGTGAAATTGCCTTTTCCGGTCAAGCCGAACCGGATGGCGTTGGGGGAGTGCCGGTGCGGCGGCATCACCTCGTTGGCGTCATTGAGCCGGTAGGCGGTGTACATCGTGCTCACGGTCGCGCGCCGCGGGGAGAGCCCGGGATTGACCAGGATGAGCGAGCGGCGTTCGGAATCATCCATCGTCACGAGTTCGGCCGCTCGAAATAGAATTGGTTCGATATCGCCTTTGTAGCTCCAGAGATGAGGAACGGCCTTTTGCGTGCCCATCAATTGCTTGATTTCATCATGCGCGACGTCGGTTGAGGTCGCCCAGAACGGAAACATGTTCTTTGCGGAAATGTCGCTATAAAGCTGCTCGAGAGCCGCTTCCCGATTCGGAAGGCGACGTGTCGCGCTCGCTGCGCCGCTCTTGCCTGCCAACATGTCGGTCGCTCCTTCACACGGCTGGAGTGAACCATTCGATGCAAGGTAACATAGGCGGTTGCCTGGTCAATCGCACGTGCATGCAGTCCACTTGATCCGCGCACGTGCGAACGCGCCGCGTGGCCGACGGGACGATGCCGTTACGTTCCCGGCGCCGGAATCTGGAAAAACTGCGCGAGTTGCTCCTTAGTCAGCGGTGCGTCGAGGAACTTCATCTCCACCGCGTCCGCCATCACCTGATCGAGGTCCGAGAGCCGGTCCGGCGACAATGCGTCTTTCGGGTTGTACTGGTCGCGCTGCATCACGACCAGGCTTTCCGGCTGCTTGATCGTCTCGGCGTAGTATTTGACCGCGAGCGGGTTTGAATACATCCAGTCGAGCGACTCGCGGTAGGCGCGCATGAAGCGGACCATGACGTCCTTGCGTTCCTTGAGTGCGTTGGCGTTGACGACCTGTACCCGGATGGTCTGGTTGCGCAGTGTCGGAACCTCGGGACCGCGGGCGACCACCCGGATCTTGCCCTCCTGCAATTCGGCCAAGCCGAACGGGACCACCGCCCAGCCGATGTCGATTTGGCCGGTCATCGTCATGGTATAAGTGGCGGGCGGGCCGCCGGTCGCGGTCGGCTTCGCCTTGACGCCGAGCTGTTTGACGAAGCCGAGCGCGATGACGTGCGAGGTGGCACCGTTGGTCGAGTAGGCCATCGTGTGCTTTTCGGTTGAGTCGGTGAGACGCTGGAGCGGCGAATTGGCGGGTACGTACCAATATTGATCGCCGACGCCGACATAGGCGGCCGCGATCGCGCGCACCGGCGCGCCGCGCGCGAACGCTCGCATGGCACCCGCGGTCCCGATGCCGATCCCAATGTCGGCCGAACCGGAGATCACCGCCTGCAGCGTCTCGCCGGCACCCTGGGTGCCGAAGGTTTCCAGCGCGATGCCGTGCTTCTGGAAGATGCCGGCCTTCATGCCCAGCGTGGGCGCCTGGTTCGCCCAGGCATCGATCTGGCCGATCGCGACCTTGACGGTATCGGCGCCGCTCGCCGCCGACACCATCGTCACGGTCGCCAACACCAGCACTATCGAACGTAGAGCAATCCGCATCGGCATTTTCACCTCCAAGCGGCCGCGACCCCCGGGTGAGCTGGTTGCCTTTCATCGCCAATTCCGATGGCAGGTTGTGCAATGCTTCCCGGTGATCAGGACATTTCGCCCGACTAGCTCTTTGTCATTGCACCCATGAAGCTGGATCACTTTCCAAGAACCGATGATCCTTGTATACGGAACGGGAACAAAGCGGAACACGCTCGGAAAGCGGAACACGCTCGGAGAGAACCATGGACGCCAAGACTGACGAGAGCGCGGGCAAGTGCCCGGTGATGCATGTTGTAGCCAGGACGAACCGTGACTGGTGGCCGAACCAGCTGAACATTCAGGTTCTTCACCACAACTCCACCCTGTCCGATCCGATGGGCAAGGCGTTCGACTACGCCAAGGAGTTCAAGAGCCTCGACCTGAATGCCGTGATCAAGGACCTGCACGCCTTGATGACGGACTCGCAGGAGTGGTGGCCGGCCGACTACGGCCACTACGGCGGACTGATGATCCGCATGGCATGGCACGCCGCGGGCACGTACCGCATCGCCGACGGCCGCGGCGGCGCCGGCGCCGGCCAGCAGCGCTTCGCGCCCCTCAACAGCTGGCCGGACAACGCGAACCTCGACAAGGCGCGCCGGCTGCTGTGGCCGATCAAGCAGAAATACGGCCGGAAAATCTCCTGGGCCGACCTGATGATTCTCGCGGGCAACGTCGCGCTGGAGTCGATGGGCTTCAAGACGTTCGGTTTCGGCGGCGGTCGCGCCGATGTCTGGGAGCCCGAAGAGCTCTACTGGGGTCCCGAGGGGACCTGGCTGGGGGACGAACGCTACAGCGGCGAACGTCAGCTGCAGAACCCTCTCGCCGCCGTGCAGATGGGTCTGATCTACGTCAATCCGGAAGGGCCGAACGGCAAGCCGGATCCGGTCGCGGCGGCCAAGGACATCCGGGAAACGTTCTTCCGCATGGCGATGAACGACGAGGAAACCGTCGCGCTCATTGCCGGCGGCCACACCTTCGGCAAAACCCACGGCGCCGGCGATCCGTCACTGATGGGCCCAGCGCCGGAAGGCGCCCTCATCGAGGATCAGGGCCTCGGCTGGAAGAGCAAGTATGGCAAGGGCTTCGGCGGCGATGCCATCACCGGCGGCCCGGAGGTCACCTGGTCGCAGACGCCGACGAAGTGGAGCAATCACTTCTTCGAGAACCTGTTCAACAATGAATGGGAGCTGACGAAGAGCCCAGCCGGCGCCTACCAGTGGAAGGCGAAAGGCGCCGCCGCCACGATCCCGGACGCCTACGACAAATCGAAGAAGCATGTGCCGACCATGCTGACCACGGACCTCTCGCTGCGCATGGACCCGGCCTACGAGAAGATCTCGAGGCGCTTTTACGAGCATCCGGATCAGCTCGCGGACGCGTTTGCCCGCGCGTGGTTCAAGCTCACGCACCGCGACATGGGGCCGATCCATCGTTATCTCGGCCCGCTCGTCCCGAAGGAAATACTGATCTGGCAGGACCCGATCCCCGCGGTGAATCATCCGCTGATCGGGGAGCAGGATATTTCTGCTCTGAAGGCGAAAATCCTCGGGTCGGGCCTGTCGGTGTCGCAGCTGATCTCGACCGCTTGGGCGTCGGCGTCGACGTTCCGCGGCTCCGACAAGCGCGGCGGCGCGAACGGCGCGCGCATTCGCCTCGCGCCGCAGAAGGACTGGGAGGTCAATCAGCCGGCTCAGCTGAAGACGGTCCTGCAGAAACTCGAAGCGATTCAGAAGGAGTTCAACGCGTCACAATCCGGCGGCAAGAAGGTTTCGCTCGCCGATCTGATCGTTCTCGGTGGCGGCGCCGCGGTCGAGAAGGCCGCGAAGGCCGCCGGGCACGACGTGAAGGTCCCCTTCACGCCGGGGCGCATGGACGCGTCGCAGGCGCAGACCGACGTCGAGTCCTTCGCACCGCTCGAACCCACCGCCGACGGTTTCCGCAACTATCTACGCGGCAAGCAGCTCATGTCGCCTGAGGAGGCATTGGTGGATCGGGCGCAGTTGCTGACCCTGACAGCGCCTGACATGACGGTTCTCGTCGGCGGCCTGCGCGTGCTCGGCGCAAATGCCGGGAAGTCCACGCACGGCGTCTTCACCAAGCGGCCAGAGGCGCTGACCAACGACTTCTTCGTCAACCTTCTCGACATGAGGACGCAATGGCAGCCGTCCGCTTCGTCTGAAGGCGTGTACGAGGGGCGCGACCGCAAGACGAACGAACTCAAGTGGACCGGCACGCGCGTCGACCTGATCTTCGGTTCGCACTCCCAGCTCCGAGCCCTCGTGGAAGTCTATGCGTGCGCGGACTCGAAGGAGAAGTTTGTGAAGGACTTCGTGGCGGCGTGGACCAAGGTGATGAACCTCGACCGCTTCGACCTCGCTTGATCTCGGCGGAAGCCTCAGCTGATCGAGGCTACGCAAGTCTTGCGTAAGCCCTCGACGGAGGCAGAAGCCTTAGACCAGAAATCAGGGCGGCGCTTCAAACAAGTTCAAACGCCGCCCTGGAGCAGACCCTCACGATCATCCGCTGGCCTGCTACCAAGCGACCCTGGCCCCGCCCTTTCCGGCACAGCTCTGGCTGCGGTCGGAAAACTCGCCGTCGAAGCTGGCGAACAGCCAGGCATTGCGGCTGGTGGCGAGCTTGGCGCGTCGATGCGCGCGCTGCTCGCTGTTGCGCTCCCTTGACGCCTTCGCTGGATGCGTGCGATCCGCCAACGACCTAGCGAAAGACGAGTGGCATCATGAGCCAAGGCCGGCGTCGAAGGGGCCCCGCTTTCGCCGCGGCGGGATGGACCCGCATACCCCTGATGCCAGTGGCCGCGCCTCGACGATTCGTGTTTCGCTGGCAAAGCCCCAGACCGGATCGAACCGGTGGACCTGATAGACCGGACGTATCTTCATGTGAGGCGGATACTCGCCTTTGCGCAGTGTCGTGGCGATGCACTGCACCACTGTCGCCGGGATGCTTCCGACATGACCCGTCGCGGCACGATGAACATGGCCGCTGAAAACGGCGACGACCCGCCCGGAGTGCTGCAAAGCCTGGCGTAGCCGCGACACCGTCTCCGTTGTTTCGAAGTGGAGGCGATCCGGTCCCACTAAAACCTCAAATGGCGGATGGTGCGTGAAAACCGCAATAGGCTTGGTGGTCTCGGCATCGATCAGGTCGACCAAACGTCTGACCCGCTCAGGGCAAAAGTCACCCTTGTTGCTGCCTGAACTCAGGGTATCCAGTGCAATCAGTCTTACCGGGTAATCGTCGATCGCGTAGTCGATGAAGTCGGAATCGGGCGCAAGATATCCGCATGCCGAAAAGGCCGCGCGCAAATTCACCCTGTTGTCCCTATTGCCGCCCAGGACATATACCGGCGCACGCGCTTTCGCGAGCGTGGCCACTGCCCGAGCGTATTCGTCTTGCCGTCCGTTATGAACGATATCCCCGGTGTGAACGATCACGTCGGGGGCCGGATCGAGCGCGTTTATGTCCGCAACCGTGAGTGCGAAATCGCGCATTCTCTGGTTGGCGTCGGGTGTATCCAGGGCCAAATGAGTATCGGAGATCTGCGCGATGATCATGATGCCGGACTCTAGCCCGTCGATCGCGGGCCTGCGTAGTACGCCTTGAGGATCGCCACCACCTCCGGCCGGCTAAACTCGGGCGGTATGTCCGCGTTGGACGAAAGCATTTCACGCTGCTCCGTGCCGGAGATCGAAATGTGATGCTGCGGATCGTGGGGACAGGTCTTCGCCGTCGCCATTCCGTAGCACTTCCGGCAGTAAAAAGTGACGTCGATCTTCAGCGGCTTGGTATGAAGTGCGCCGGGCCAAAGCTGATCGAAGATGTGATGCGCATCGAAAGGGCCGTAGTAGTCGCCGACGCCGGCATGGTCGCGCCCGACGATAAGGTGCGAACAGCCGAAGTTCTGGCGAATGAGGGCATGAAGCAGCGCCTCGCGTGGACCGGCATAGCGCATCTCGATCGGATAGCCTGCCTGGATTACCGTTCCCGGGCGGAAGTAATTGTCGATCATTGCCTGGATTGCTCGGGTACGAACATCGGCTGGAATGTCGCCTGCCTTCAATTTCCCAAGCACCTGATGGATGAAAACACCGTCTGATACTTCCGCCGCGATTTTTACCAGGTGCTCGTGGCTGCGGTGCATGGGATTGCGGGTTTGGAAGGCGGCGACATTAGACCAGCCCCGCTCAAGAAACATGGCCCGTGACTGGGCGGGGCGGATATAAAGGTCGGGGTAGTTGGCAGGATATTCGCCTTCGCTAAGCACCATGACGGGCCCGGCCAGGTTAACGTCCCCCTGATGCAGTACCTTCGCTACGCCTGGATGCTTGGGATCGGCGGTGCGATAGACGTGTTCGGCCTCGAGTTGTTTGTCGATTGAATATTTCTCGTGAATCTGCATCACGGCGAGTATTTCACCGGTCTCCGCGTCGATGAGCGTCACCTCCTCTTCGGCATGCAAGCTATCGGCAAGGTCTTTGTTTACCGAAAGCGTGATCGGGATCGGCCAGAAGACGCCGCTGGTCAGTTTCATGTGCAGGCACGAACCGCGCCAGTCGTCATGCCCCATAAAACCATCGAGCGGCGTATAGGCCCCCATTGCCAGCATGAAGACGTCGGAGACGGTGCGCGAGTCGAGCGGAATTTTCCTGAATTTCTCCGCCCGCTTGCGTTCCTCGGCCCGCTCCGTCTCCAGCAGCAACAGTGGCTTGATCTGCTCCGAATTGTGCGGCGGCACGAGTTGGGACACTGCGATGCTTTCCTGAAATTAGGCTGCCCCGGAAAGGACGACCTTTGCAAACTGGACTGGCTGGCGGGGCCCGGCGCTCATGGAAGAATTACCCCGGAACGCGCAGGACGCGGGAGACATGGCGTTCTGAGGAGCCCCCGCGATCAATCTACGATGTGATAGACCGGAGCCTTCTCCATCTCCCACTTCCCGCTGTCCCGGTCGTATCGGGACAAGGTGAAGCAATGCCAATCTTGGTCGTCCAGCTTCGGATGATCCGCCCGGTAATAGTATCCAGGCCACCGCGTTTCCGTCCGGAACAGGGTGTGCTGTGTGACACACTCCGAGGCCAAGACCCGGTGTTGAAGCTCCCATGCGCGCTGAAGCTGGTGAAGATCTTCGGCCCCGAGGTGGGCGAGATCTTCCTTCAGCATGCCCAGCAACTCGAGCCCACGGATGAGTAGCGGTTCGTTGGTCGTATAGTGGGCGCCGATGCCGCCGACATATTCGTCCATGATCTTTTCGAGCCGCTGCAGGCCATGAATTGGCAAGATATAGCTCGGCGAAACGGTTCCTGCGACGATTTCGTTGCGCCCGACCTCGTAGTTCTCCATGGGCTTGTAGACGATCGTCTTGAGGTCTTCGTACTCCGCCTCACTGACCTGAGGCTGCTGTTGGCCGAGGTCATTCACGTATCTGACCGCTGCCTTGCCGGCGATCCGGCCTTCCGTGAAGGAACCCGACGAGAACTTGTGGGCGCTGCCGCCGATCGCGTCGCCGGCGCCGAAGAGGCCTTCAACGGTCATCATACGGTTGTATCCCCACTGATACTCCGAGGGCGCGTAGTCTTCCGGACCGCTCGCCCACGCGCCCGAACACGTCGCATGGGAGCCCATGACGTAGGGCTCCGACGTGGTCAGTTCCGGATTTATTTCCTTGGGATCGATATTTTGCGACGCCCAGACGACCGCCTGCCCGATCGTCATGCCGAGGAAGTTCTCCCACCCGACCGTCTCCTTGTGCGGGTCTTTGAAGGCCTCCGTCGTGACCATGCGGATGGGACCTCTACCGGCCTTGACCTCCTCGAGCAGGGCGTGGTTGCGCAGGCATGTCGGGACCGGGTGTCGATCGACGTAATCCCCGACCCTTTCCCTGATTGAGTTGTACCAGGTGGGCTCGTAATCCTGCCCATAGGCGTTTTGCGTGTAGGTCTTCAGGTGCAGGAAATAGGCGCCGACCGGACCATAGCCGTCCTTGAATCGGGTGAGGACGATCCGATTCTCCATCTGCGTCATCTTGGCGCCGACCAAAATCGGCAACGCGTAGGCAGAGGCGCTGCTCCACGGGGCATACCAGGTTCGCCCCATGCCTTCTCCGACCGCGCGGGGCTTGAAGATGTGCGAAGCGCCGCCGGCGGTCACGATGACCGCCTTGGCGCGGAAGACGTAGAAATCCCCGGTACGCACGTTAAAGCCGACAGCCCCGGCGACCTGTTTCGGTCGCTGCTTATCCATCAGCAGGTGGGTCACCATGATCCGGTTGTAGACTTCGCTAGCGGCCTTGCGCGCGGCTTCGGCGACGATCGGCTTATAGCTCTCGCCGTGGATCATGATCTGCCATTTGCCTTCGCGCTGATATCTCCCGGTTTTCGGGTCCCTCATGATGGGGAGGCCCCACTCCTCGAACTTGTGGACCGTGGCGTCGACGTGCCGAGCGATATCGTAGCCCAGATCCTCCCGCACCAAACCCATGAGGTCGTTGCGTGCGTAGCGGACATGGTCTTCGGGCTGATTTTCGTTCCACTGCATTCCCATGTAACAGTTGATCGCATATAGGCCTTGTGCGACCGCGCCGCTGCGCTCGATGTTCGCTTTCTCGACGCATACAATCTTTAAGTCACGGCCCCAGTACCTGGATTCGTACGTGGCCCCGCAGCCGCTCATGCCGCCACCGACGACAAGGATGTCCGAATCTACGAACAAGGTCCTGCGGCGGGGCATTACGCCAATCCTCGCTTGAATTTGTCCGGAGTGAGCGCCGGCAGCGCATCGATCTTGAGTGCCTCAGGTTCGTGCGCGAGCTGCTGGGAATTCAGCGCCTCCACGCTGGGGGCCTCGTATTCAGCCGGTGACTTGATCGAGCCCCATGGTGTGGTTCTGATCGGGGAGACAAAATCCTTTTCGCGGCCATCCCGGAATTTGATCTTCCAGGAGATGGTTGCCTTGTCCTCTTCCCGGCGCACCCGCACGCTGTGGCCCAAGGGGGCGAAGTCGGCGTAGCCGCGGCAGTCAATCGCAAACTGCGGACAGGCCTTCACGCAGGAGTAGCACTCCCAGCACATATTGGGCTCGATGTTGAAGGCCCGCCGGTAGGTGGTATCGATGTGCATAATGTCGGACGGGCAAATATCCACACACTGTCCGCAGCCGTCGCAACGCGTCATATAAACGAAGGTCGGCATGGTTCTCTTGTCTCCTGTATCGAAGGCCGATATCGGGCCGATTAGTAATGTCGGGTCTGTCGGGGGACGCTCCCGTAAATACTGGGCGCGTCGGCAGGAGCCGGCAGGTTGCTCCTCGTGCCATTTGCTTCGGCTACTCTTTTCTCCAGGGCAGCAGCAGGCTTGAAGAACATATGCGAGAACTTGGACCACGGAGTTGATCCAAACAGCACCGTGGTGACGAGGAGATACAGAGCCAGGAACACGTATGTCCAAGCGACGTTACCCGTCGCCTGTACGCACGCCCACAGCAGGCCAAAGGTCACGCTCAAGACGAGCGAGACGATAAACAAGTCGGCACGCACAAAACGGAACGGCGAATTGCCCTCTGCGGCAACATCGACTCGGATGAAAAACCAGAACCAGTAGCCGCCGAGGCAAACCATCAGGGCCCCGATGTACCACAATGTCGGTAAATTGGCGGGCGTAGGGGCGGCAGGCGTGGGGTACGCGAAGACCATGATGACGGTGGTGACGACGTAAATCACAAAGCCGTACATTGTCAGGAGATGGGCAACTCTGCGCCGCATGTTGCAGAATTCACCTGAAGCCATGACATCAACCACAGCTGTGCGGACCGCGATGTCCACCATCTCTGCGCCGCCGATCTGCTGCTTCGCTTTATTCGTGGAATTGCGCCAACTGTTAAAGAAGTACGTCGCGCTCTTTTTATGCACGATGTCGAAAAGCGTCCCACCGGCGACCAAGAAGGCCATCACGACAACGTATGTCTGCATGACGGCGGGTGGCACGGACGCGGAAAGTTCGGCGAACGGATTGCTCATGAACATGGTAGAATCGCTTGATGCTTGTTTGGAAGGAATCGCCAGCAGGTCGTGTATTTGACCTCGCTTTGCAGTGAGCCGTGCGATGCGGAAGCTTCCCCCCGCCGCGTTCGGCGCGATGTTCGATGCCATCGGCCGAAGCTCGCCGGGAACCATCGTGCGGCCATTGCGCGACATCTCCAAGAGTACGGCAAGAAGAGTACAGCACTATAATCGCGTGCAACTCGGCGCTTCAACCACTTGCCGCCCGAATTATCTGATAGTTCACGTATATCGGCGACACAGGCGCGCGATAGACCCGAACTATTGCGATATGTACGCTGTGAATTTTTGTGGTGAAACCAGGAACGGCTATACTGTCGAAAGTGTCTCGTTTGGCCGCTAGACTTAAAGCTCGGCACTGAGACTGCAAATTTCGATTGCGAGTGATGGCACGCAACGGAGAATTGTCATGACGACGCAGATGGCGACGACCAGCTACGATGGCGGTGAGCCGATTCCGTATGTCGACAGCCGAATCTACAGCGATCAAAGCATTTTCGAGGAGGAGCTTGAGAAGATCTGGAAACGAGTCTGGCTCGCTACCGTGCACGAATCGGAAATTCCCGAACCGCTCGATTTCCGAACCATGACGGTTGCGCGCGAACCCATCGTCATCGTGCGCGGCTCGGACAACAAGATTCGGGCTTTCCTGAACGTATGTCCACACCGTGGCAATCTGATCCTGCGGCAACCTTCGGGAAGCCTGACCGTGGCCGAACCGTCGGGAAATGCCAACCAAATGACGTGCATGTTTCACGCTTGGCAATTCGACTGCTTCGGACGATGCGTCGATATTCCCCGCGCGAAAGCCGGATATCAGGATCGGCTAAGGAAGGAAGACATTGGGCTTAAGGAGTTCCCTTGCGAGGTCGCGCACGGCGGCTTCGTCTGGTTGTCATTGGATCCCGATGCACAGCCGCTGTCCGAATACATCGGCCAGGCTTTCGACATCATGCGCGAGGAGCTCGACACCGAGCCGCTCACGATCTTCCATTATCACAAGGCCATCATACCGAGTAATTACAAGCTCTGGCACGACACCAACAGCGAGTTCTACCACGACTACATGCATTATTTTAACCGCGCCACCAGCATGCAGCAGCAAGGATATTTCGAACGACGGTATACGGCGTTCCCCAACGGGCACTGCACCGTCGGATCGATGGAGGTCAAATACGATGCCTATCAGGGAGCACAAGATCGCGTCTTGTCCTTCCCCGGCATGCCGCGCAATGGCTGGAAGATGGTCGATCTGTTTCCCGGGATGACATACAACATCCGCGGCTCGTCGCTACGCGTCGATACGATGACCCCGCTCGGTCCGGACCGGGTTATGATCGAGTTCCGCGGTCTCGGCCTCAAGCGCGACAGCGGGGACGAGCAGGCGCAGCGCGTCCGCGATCACAATACCATCTGGGGCCCCTTCGGGCGCAACCTGCACGAGGACCTCTTGGGAATCACCGGACAGGGGGTCGGCATGCGGCCGGGCTCGACGCCACGCCACATCCTGCATGGACGGCGTGAGAACAATTCCATCCACGACGAAATCGGCATGCGACACTTCTACAAGGAGTGGTCGCGGCGGATGGGACGATCGCCCCGCGATCCGTTCCCCAACACGTTGGTGGCCGCCGAATAGATCCCGCCGCTGCGGGTGAGGAGGTGGATCATGAACGCCATGGCAAAAACCGAGGTGAAATCCGTCGATCAGGCGATCCGGGATGTCATCTATCGTGCCTGTCTATTGCTGGACCATGAGAAGTTCGCGGAATGGCTCGCCCTGTGCACGCCGGAGTTCAGCTACCGCATCACGACCTATAGCCCCGAGATCCGCAGGCAAATGACGTGGTACGAGCAAGACGTGGCCGGGCTCAAAACCATGATCGACCTGCTGCCGAAGCACAATACCGACCACGGCCGACTCACCAGGCATGCGACGGTCTATGCGGTGGAGGCCGATCCATCGCAGGGCGAGGCCAGCGCCACGACCTCCTTTGCGTGCTACCGGACCATGCTCGACGGTATCAACTCGCACATCGACTCGGGCGAGACGCAGCTGTTCCTGATTGGAAGGTATTACGACCGGTTCCGGCTGGACGAGAACGGCCCGCGCTTCATCGAGCGGAACGTGGTTCTCGACACGCGCCGCCTCGATAAGGGGTCGCACTACCCGATCTGAGCCGCGTTGGTTGCGGTGATCCGAAATGCAAAGGAGCTAGCAATTGGGTTGGCAGAGGCTTTGCTCTGCGCATGAGGTTGCGATCGGGCGGCTCACCAGCGTCGAAATTCAAGGCGTGAAGGTTCTGGTCACCAGGGTGGGGAGTGATTTCTTCGCGCTTCCGCCGCTTTGCCCGCATATGGCCGAACCGCTGGAAATTTCCGGCGTCTGCGCCGACGGGATGCTGACCTGCACCAAGCACATTTGGCAATGGGATTTGCGAAGCGGCGAGCCGAGAGGTGAGGCCGAGAAGCCGCTCCTGCGCTATCCGACGAGGCTGCAGGAAGGCGACGTCTGGATCGATTTCGATCACGAGCTCACGTATGACCACGACAATTGAAGTTGGGTTACGTCGCGCCCTTGAGCAATGTGCTCTGCTCGAGAAAGCTCTGCGTGATCATCCTGGCCAGACGCTGCATGACCAGGTAGCCGGCTCGCGGATCCTGATCCAGAATCTGCAGTAGCGTCTCGCCTTCGATATCGAGCAGCCGGCATTCTTCCAGCGCGATGACGGTGGCGATGCGCCGCGGCTGATCGCCCAGCAGCGCAGCCCAGCCGAGAATGTCGCCGGCTGGAACGATAGTGCCCTGCGCCGCGGGACGACCGTCGCCCCCGAGAACAAATCGCAGCCGCCCGGCGGCAACCACGTACGCGCTCCGCACGGGATCGCCGACGGAGTAGACCGTCTCCCCTTCGTCCACCGTCTTAGGTCTGGCGACTGCCGCAATCTTCTTGACGGTCGCATCCGATACGCCATGCAGTATGTCGGTGGACCGCAGAATCTCGAAGTTGTCGGATTCGACCGCAGCTAGGGACATCTCTTCTCTCCCAACTCACTCGGGATTAGCTGAACTTGTCGTAGCGAATGTCGCGCACTGGGAGCCGCCCCTGAGTGATCAGCATTCGAATCGACACGTCGACCAGAATCGGCGGCCCAGCGAGATAGGCGACGCGTCCCGCAAATCTTCCGGCGAGATCGCGCGTGGCGATCTCGTGCGGGAAGCCGGCCTCGAACGCCAGCAAAGGGTAGCGCTCCCGAATTTCCGCCGCTGGAACATCATGGGATATCGCGACCGTAATTCGCAGCGTGGTCGGGAACGTTTCTGCGAAGCGGTGCAGTTGATCGAGATAGAACGCGTCGGCATTGCTGCGGACGCCGAAGTAGACCGCCGCTTCGAAATGGTCGAAATGCCGCGAGGAGCATCCCGCCTCGAGAATCGACATGATGGAGGCGATGCCGGAGCCCCCGCCGATGCAGACAATCGTCCGCTGCTCCTGCGGCGTGAAGATTGCCTTGCCCAGCGGACCAAACCATTCGATGGGATCGCCGGGCCGCGCGCGCGAGAACAGCCAGTCGGTGAACGCGCCGGAGGGTTTTCGCTTGACCACGAATTTCGCTTGCTTGGCAGTCCCGGGATGATTGACCATCGAATAGCCGCGGTAGCCGGCAATCGACGGGACCCGGAGTACGGCGAACTGACCTGCATCGAACTCAAGGGCAGGATCGAGATCGAGCGACAGCTCGACCGTGTCCTCCGTGAGCGCCTCGATGCGGGCAACAATTCCCCGACCGAAGTACGGACGAACCCGCGTCGTGGACGCCAAATTGGCGCTGCCCGGAATCTCGAAGCTGCAGTCGCTGAGCGCGCGGGTTTGACAGAGTAGCACCTCGTCGCGATCAGGGCGCAGATACGCCTTGCCGGGCGCTTCTCCCCAGTCGCCAACGATCACGCCGGCAATGCGCCGCGCCTTGCACGTTCCGCAGGTGCCGGTAGCGCACTCGTAGGGAACTGCTACGCCCGCGCGCAAGGCCGCATAGAGCAGCGGCTCCTGCGGCTCGGCGTGGAATGCACAGCTAGAGGTCTTCGATCGCGCTTCAATCAGCGCGGCCTTCCTCGGCGCGGAGCGAGGAGCAGAAAAGGCAAGGTCTTGGGTTTCGCTCATGTGAAAAGTCCGGCGGGCATGGTCGCGAACCTAGCCGAGCGCGCGCGTTTGACGGAAAGGTCGGGCATGTCAGCTCGGCTTGCGGATGCGCCGCGAGTAGGCGTCGATGAAATCGGCAGCCGCCTTGCTGCCGCGCGCGAACGATTTCATCGCCTCCTCATGCAGCAGGGACAGTACTTGCATCTTGATCAGGTTGGCATCATCGTTCTCGATCACGTCCTCCAAGCGACGGGGCCTCGGCAGATTCACCTCGAGCACCGCGCGTACTCGCGCCGGTACGTTGGTCATGACCAGAATTCGATCTGCGAGAAAGATCGCCTCGTCGATGTCGGTGGTGACGAAAAACGTCGTGCGCCGCGTCTCTTCGTATAACTTGGCGTAGTATTCCTGCATCAGCTTCTTTGTCATGGCGTCGAGTCCGCGGAACGGCTCGTCGAGGATCATGACTTTCGGCTCGTTGATCATTGCGCGGGCAAGCTCAGCGCGACGCTGCATCCCTCCCGAGAGCTGGGTCGGATACTTGCGACGAAACGCACCAAGGCCGACTCTATCGAGCAGAAGCTCCGCTCGCTTACGCGCATCCGTCCCGCCCTCCGCACGCGCCCGCGGACCGAACATGATGTTGTCGTAGGCTGTCATCCAGGGGAACAAGGCGGTCTCCTGAAACAGCACGAGCCGATCGCGGCCGGGCTCGGTGACGGATTTGCCGCCGACGCTGATCGTGCCCGAGGTCGGCCGTTCAAAGCCCGCCAGCAGCCGAATAAGCGTGCTCTTGCCGCACCCCGAAGGGCCGATCATGACCGTGAGCCTGCCGCGATCGATGGTAAACGAGCAATCGCGAACCACGGTCTTTAAGGACTGGGCGGTGCCGTATGATTTGCTGACGTTGTGCACCTCGATTTCGGCGACGGCATCGCTCGCAGCGCGCTGGACGGGCGCGGCAGCCGAAGGAGGGGGAACTTGCGGCAAAGGCATGACCGTCATCGCACTCATCCGGCTCGATCTATCATCGCTCGCGCAGCCAGGGGGTCGCCAGCTCGCCGAGCTTGCGCAACAGCGCGCTCGAGATGTAGCCGGCAATGCCGATGCTGATCATGCCGACGACAATCTGGGTGTAGGATCCGCCGACGTAAGAATTCCAGATGAAGAAGCCGAGCCCGCCGCCTGTGGCGCCACCCATGGAGCCCGCGCTGCCGCCCCCGGAAATCATCTCCGCGGCGACGACTACGGCCCAGGCAATGCCGATGCCAACCGTGGCGCCGACGACGATCGAGGGCAGCGTTCCGGGCAGAATGATGCGGCGAAAAATGTCCCAGCTCGACGATCCCATGGATCGGGCCGCTTGGTAGTACCGCATGTCGATGGCCCGTGCACCATCGATAACATTGATGACCACCGCGTAGAACGCGCCCAGGAACGTGACGAACATGATCGATAGTTCCTGCGTCGGCCAGAAGATGATTGCGGCGGGGACCCAAGCCAGCGGTGGAATCGGTCGCAGCACCTCGAAGACCGGAAACACCGTCCCGTAAAACGCCTTGCTTACGGCCATGGCCAGCCCGAGCGGAATGCCCACCAGCATCGCGGCGAAGAAGCCCAAGAATACTCTTCGCATACTCAGGTACCAACTGAACCAGTAGCTCGGGTCACCCATAAGGTCGTTAAAAGTCAGCACCACGGCGCTGGGCGGCGGAATCCGCGAGATGCCCGCGCGCGATACGATTTCCCAAAGCGCGATGAACACCACGCTGGCCACCACTCCGCGCCAGAACTTGGTGCTGGCGACGGCCTGGTAGAGACGTCCTGAGAGACCGCTCGGTTCCGGCATTTCAACGCTCCCGCTCGCCCGCTGCGAAAGCCTTGATGGCTTCCTCGTGCACCGCCGCGACAGTCTCGTCCAGGTACTCGCGGAACCGTTTCGTGGTCAGTACGCTGTAATCTCGCGGATGCGGGATATCGACCGTGAGAATCTTCTTCGGGCGGCATGGCCGCGTCGTCATGATCACAACGCGATGTCCGAGAAAAATCGCCTCCTCGAGATCGTGAGTGATGAAGAAAATGGTCACCTGGTTCCTGTCGAACGTCTCGAGCAAGGCCTCGTGCATCACCGACTTGGTCAGCGAATCGAGCGCGCGGTAGGGTTCATCGAGCAGCAATACCTTCGGATCATTCATCAAGGCGCGTGTGATCTCGACACGCCGGCGCATGCCGGAGGAAATCTCACCCGGATAGTTGCTCTCGAGATCCCGCAGCCCCGCTTCCGCCAGCATCGCGCGGCCCTTCTCGAAGGCCTGCTTCTTGCTGAGCCGACCCTGCATCATTGGACCGAACGCCACGTTCTCGATGATCGTCTTCCAGGGAAACAGCGCACCGTTCTGAAACACCACGATCCGATCCGGTCCCGGTTCTGCGCTCAGCCGGCCGGGCCCGCACAGCAATGTATCATCCAGATAAATGGCCCCCGACGTGATGCTGTGGAAGCCGGCGATCGCGTTCAAGAGCGTGGTCTTGCCGCATCCAGAGGGCCCCACTACGACCGTGATCTTTCCGGCGGGAACGTCGAACGTACAATTGTCGACCGCACGGATTTTGGCCGTTTCTGAGCCGTAAATCTTGACGACATCGGCGATCCGGATCTCGCCCTTGTGGCGCTCTGCCGATGGTGACACCGGTGCTTTCACATCGGCGATGGGACGGTCATACGTCGGCAGCGGCGCGCGATTCACTTTTCGCCCCCCATGGCCAACTCGCGCGCCCGCCATTGCATCAGATAATTGCCGAAAATGCGCACCGCTGCGCTCGTCGCGTACCCCACCACCCCCAACGTGATCATGCCAATCACCATCGTCGGGTACTGCACCATGGTGTAGGACGTATTGATGAGATATCCGAGGCCGTATTGGCCCGATACCATTTCGCCGGCAACCAGGGAGAACCACGCGACGCCTACCGAAATCTGCAGTCCGGTAAAGATGAAAGGCATCGCGCCCGGCACAACCACGTGCCAAAAAACCTGCCGTCTTCTTGCTCCGAGGCAATAGGCGGCACGAACGAAGGACACGTCGATCGATTCGACCCCGAGCATCGTGTTGAGCGTGGTCGCATAGAAAGAGGCGAGAAACGTCAGGAATACGATCGGGGTCTCCGAGCCTTGGAACATGATGATCGCCAACGGCACCCAGGCGAGCGGCGGGATCGGGCGCAACAATTCGAAGACCGGAAAGACATATTCCTTGAACCGCTGCGACCATCCCAGGAAGAGTCCGAGCGGTACGCCGGTCACGGTGGCCAGCAGGAAGGCGATGGAAACTCGCCGCCAGCTGACCCATATGTGCTGATAATATTCCGCCGAATAGATCGAAAGTCCGTAAGTTGGATCCGGACTTAACCACTCGCTGATGACCGTGGTCGGCCCGGGCATCTGCGCAAAACGCGTAAGCTTCCAAACCTCCACCGTCAGGTACCAGAAGGCGAAGAAAAGCCCGAACCCGAGCAGCATCAGATACGGACGAGGGCTGCTCAGCCATTGTCGCAGGCGATAGAGCGCGACTTCGACCCGTCCGGCCCGATCAGCGTCGCCCGCGGGGCGGCCCGCCGGCGCTTCGCCCAGGCTGGCACCGATTTCGCCGGCGGCAAGCGTCGATTCTAGCTCTTTCACGCCGTCCCTTTCACTGTGCCGACCCGACCACCCGAGGGATCCGGCCGGGAGGCCGAAAGTGGAGACCCGAATGCTTCGGCGCGACGAGAGCGCCGCCGTTCATGAGCCGGTGAAGGCGGAGTCCGGCAGTGCCTTGACCTCCCCGACCGGAGCTTTCAGGCTGCGGCTCTTGAGAATCTCCTCAGTGAATGTCGGCATCACCGCCTCGGGCCGGATGTCTGCTTTGATGCTCTTGATCTCGAAGAGAAACTTGGCCGCTTTGGCAATCAGTTCCCTCGCCTCCGGTGTGAAGGCATAGGGCAACAGGATGCGGGTGGTCGTGCCGCCTTCCGATTTCGGGTAGGTGCCGTAGGCGGAATACCACAACGTCTTTTGGCCAAACCCAGTCGTTTGCTCGAGCGCCATGGCGCTTACCTGCATCGCGTTTTTCTCGTCGCCGAAATAAAGCTGTGCATCCAGCTCGGCCTCCAGCCACGCTTTTGCGACGTCGGGACGCTGATCGATGAGTGCCCGCGGCATCACCATGAAGCCGCCGTCGTTCTCATTCACGGAGGCGCCCGTGGCCACCTTGCGGGCGAGCTTGTCCAACACCAGCCGCGATGCAGTTGGTTCCCAGATCACCGCGGCGTCAAGCTTGCCGGCGCGGAACCCGCTGGTGATCACCTCGATGCTTTGGTTGAGGTATTCGGAGGGAGCGATCTTGAAGCGCTTGAAGACTGCTTGCGCGAACCGATCGGTGCAACTCCCCTTCGGCACCGCAACGGTCTTGCCATTGAGCCAGCTCACGGCCTCGTCCGGCGATTGAAATTTGGGCGCATCGTTGCGCACCAGAAACACGTTGCACTGGTCGTAACCCAGCCCGAGAACCGAAACGATGCGGATGTCGCGGACGTCGGCATGGCTGGTGGACACGATTGCCGGCATATCGCCGACGTAGCCGATGTCGACTTTGCCGGCGAGCATGCCATTGACGATGATGGCGCCCTGCAGGCCGACCTGGAAATCGACTTTCGAGCCCTTTGGAAGATATTTCTCGTAGAACTTTTTGCTGCGCATGATGACGCCAGACCACGACTCCGTGTAGTAGGGCTGATAGCCCACCACCAGCTCGATCGGAGTGCCCGGCTTGCCGTAGTCCTTGATCTCCTCGGACAATGCCGGCTGGGCACAAGCCAGCATGCAGCCGAGCCCAGCCGCGACCGAAAAGAGACGCGCTCGGAAGCTTCCCGAAATTCGTGGCGAGCTGGTTGCGACACGCGAAGCGATGCCATGCGATCCGTCCTCGAATCTACGAGACGGCCGCGGCCGTGCGGCCATGCCATGAGAAATCATTGCGTCCTCCCTGGTGAGATCGCGGAACCGTAACCGAGGTACCGTCAACGCGCCCTTCGGGGCGTTCGCGTTTTATTAAAGCCTATGGACGGCGATTGTAGCTGTCAAACGATGGCGGTGAATGAGGTAATTTCCGGCGTCTATCAGCGCGGCGCACACGCGACTGCGAAGGGCAGACGGGCGTTCGGTCGATCGAAGATCCGGACCGTGCTGATTGCTCGCGTGAATAGGACGATTGATAGCCGCTTGGCCCTTTGTTGTTGACGAAGGAGCGATCGGAGCGCATCACCGACGGCAACCTGATCCGCAACAAATCCTTTCCGCGGGGGGAACAGCAGCGATGGCCGTGGTCAGCGAATCCGGTTTGCGTAACAGCGCCGTCGTGGCCGCAATGCTCGTTACGCTGCTGCTTCGGTCGAATTTTGCCGCGGCGCAGACCACGCTGAAATTCACGCTCGATGGGAAACTGGCGGGACCCGTGGCGCCGTTCACCCTCGGCATCGACAAGGGATATTACGCGGCGGAAGAGTTGAATGTGACTATCGATACTGCTCGTGATCCGGCCGATGCATTGAAACGCATCACGTCGGGTGAATACGACATGGGTTTTGTCGATATCAATACACTCATCCGATCCCGAGATCACAATCCAGAAATGCGGGCCAGGGCGGTGTTCATGGTCTACAACCGGCCGCCCTATGCCGTCATCGGACGAAAAAGCCGGGGCATGGTGCAACCGAAGGATCTCAAAGGCAAGAAGCTGGGCGCGCCCGCCGCCGACCCGGCCTACGCGCAATGGCCCATCTTCCTGCGGTCAAACAGCATCGAGCCGTCCGCCATCACGGTGATAAACATCGGATTGCCGGTGCGCGAACCGATGCTCGCGGCCGGCCAGCTCGATGCCGTGATCGGCATCTCATTCGAGACCTACGTCGACATGATAGAGCGTGGCGTGCCTGCCGACGATATCAGCATGATGCTGATGGCCGATTACGGCGTTCACGCCTACGGCAACGCGATCGTGATCAATCCGGAATCCTCCGCCGCCAAGGGCGATGTCGTCAAGGCGTTCCTGCGGGCTTTTCTCAACGCTTTGAAGAGCACGGTCAGGGCTCCGGGGGCAGCGGTTTCCTCCGTGGTTCGTCGCGATGCTGCGCTCAACAGCGAAGTGGAGCGCAAACGCCTTGAGCTCGCCATCGAGCAAAATATCCGAACTCCCGAGGTGGCGGCGCTCGGCTATGGCGCCGTCGACATGGCCCGTCTCAATGAGTCCATTGGACAGCTCGGTTTTGCCCATGGCTTTAAGACCAAATTCGGAGCGGAGGATATTTTCGATCCCGCGTTTCTGCCGCGCGCCAGCGAGCGCCGGGTGCAGTGATCGAGCCCTCACGACGCGCGAGAGCGCGGGCCATGTCCGTGCGATTGCCTCGCGACCCGCGGAGCGGGTGGCCGCAGCAGCGCCGGAATCGCCGTGGCCTTTACCGATTGGAGCATCGCTTTCGCCATCGGCAACATCGGGTCCCCGTCGACCCAGATCAGCCCGACCTGTCGAACCACCTCGGGCTCGACCAGTTTGACGAGACGCGTGCCCGGAAATCCGCCGATGACGAGTTCGAAATGGCTGGGCACGATGGTTACCGCTCCGCCGAGCATCGTGTGGAACGCGAGGTTGACGATCGAATCCGATTCGATCACGGGCGTCGGGGTCTTCCCGACGGAGGCGAACGCAGCATCGATGATCTGCCGCTCGTGCATGTGCGCTGGCAGCAGGCAGATTGGCAGATCGGCAACCGTGGACCACGTGGTCGTGGTGGCCGGAAAGCGTGGATTGTCGGGAACCAGCAGGCTCAAATGCTCCTTGTACAGCGGAAAACTGGTCAGCGGCGCGGGCTGTTTCTGATCGGTGTAGGTGATTCCCACGTCCAATTCGAAATTGATCAGCTTCACCCGCAATTCGTCGAGCCCAAGAAAGCTCACGTCCACCTGTACCCCGGGGTGGAGTTTCAGAAAATGCTCGTTGATGTGCGGCAGCACCGGCGAGCTTGTCGGCATGGCTCCCAATCGGATCCGTCCCGACAACGTATTCTGCAGCATCGAGAGCTCTTGCAGCATCGAGTCGCGGTCTGCCAGAATCCGTTTGGACCATTCGACGATGCGGCTGCCCTCGATCGTGAAACCCTGGAAACGCTGGTGACGAAGGACGATCGGCGTGCCGAACTCCGCCTCCAGCTGTTTGATGGCGTTGGAGAGGCTCGGCTGGGATACGTGGCAATGCCGGGCCGCGCGGCTGAAATGTTGCTCCTGAGCGAGCGCCACGAGGTATTCCAGTTGGCGCAGGAACATTTCCTCTCCCGGCAGGCGAGTGGCAATGCCCAATAGCTATCACTTTACAGGAAACTGTTGGTTGTCGCTATCAGTGCGCTCCTGGGTCGCACTTTTTTTTCGCTTGCTCTACCGATGATAGTGATCGTCGCGATCGCGCTCGTAGCGGGAGTATTAATCGGCTGCATCGGTATCGGCGGTGTTTTGCCGATGCCAGGCCTCACCTTGGCGGGCGTCGACATCCACAAGGCCGCATGGGGATCGGCCGCAGGTGCGCGCGTGGCACAAGCGGCGCCTGCCGTCCTGCGCGCCCGGCTGGTCGCGCTCGCACGCGTCCTTGCTGGCGTTATCGTGGTCGCGCGATCCGGCCACACACTGGTCGAGACATGATGAATGGCGGTTTCGACATTGCGGCGCTGCGCGCGGACTATGGCGACGTTCGCGCCGAGGCCATGAGCTGCCGTTCGGCGGCGGCTTTGTTTGATTTCAGTTTCATGTCTCGGATCCGAATTGAAGGCCCTGGCGCGAACGCGCTGATCGCGACGTTGACGCCGCGACGGATTGACGATCTGACGCCCGGGCGCATCCGCTACGCGTTGCGTGTCGCCGCCGACGGTCGCGTCCTCGGCGACCTTACGATCTGGCGGCTCGACGCGGCCAGCTTCGAGATCTTCAGCGGTTCCGACGATGGGCTCGGGCATTTGCAACCGCCGGCCGTATCAATCGCGTCGGTTAGCGACCTGAGCTCCGAAACGGCGATCCTGGCGGTGCAAGGTCCCGCGAGCTTGCGCGCGCTCTCGGCCGCGGGTCCAGCAGCGGAGCTTCGATCCTTGCCATATTTTGCGCATGTGCGGACGAACATTGCCGGGGTGGCCTGCCGTGTCGGACGCCTCGGCTACACCGGCGAACGCGGCTTCGAAATTGTCCTGCCGCGCGCCGCGCGTGACGTGGTCTGGACGGTGCTTGCCCGCCATGCGCGTCCGGCGGGATTCGCCGCCGCGGACATTCTGCGGATCGAAGCGGGCTTTCTCTTGTTCGCGAACGAGCTGCGGTTTCCGGTCTCGGCTGCGGAGCTCGAGCTTGGCCGGTTCGCGGCCGAAGCGAGCGCTGCATGCCGGCATCACGCGGCAGAACGAGAGCGGCGCGTGCGCCTGCTCTGCTTCCAAGCTTCGTGCGATAGCGAGCCGCTGCTGTGGCAGCCGCCACGCCATGCACGCTTTCCGCCCACGCCCGGCAGCCTTTTCGCAACATCAGCGTGCCGAAGCGTCGTGACGAGCGGCGTGTTGGGATTGGGCTACGCGCTCGCCGCGCCGCGCCCCGCGCACCTCGTTGATCCTGCGGGCCAATTTCATGAAATCCGCGAGGTTTCCCTGCCCTTTTACGATCCGCGCAAACGCAAGCCACGCGGCGGATGGCGCGACGATCTATTGCCCGAGAGCGGCGAGATTCATTCATTCGGCTGATGACGTCATTGCCGCGCTCTCTTTGACTTGTCCATTTGACGGCACGTAGGCTCCGCGTGCCAGTACCGCCTTCTTCACGGCCTCGGGAGGCCTTCATGTCGTCAGCGACCGTCCTGCAAGCATCCGCACCGCCCCGCAAGAAGGTCACGATCCCTTCGTTGATGAAGAAGATGAAGGAAGGCGAAGCGATCGTGCAAATGGCCGTGTACGATTACCGCAGCGCGGTGGTCGCCGATCGGCTGGGCATCGATATCCTGTGCGTGTCGGATACCGGCGGGATGGTGCTGTTTGGACACCGCAGCACCGTCTCGGTGAGCTTCGAAGAGGTCATGTTCATGGCGCAAGCCGTCGATCGCGGCTCACGCTATGGATTGCGGATGGTCGACATGCCGTACTGGAGCTTTCACGTCTCGACCGAGCAAGCGGTCGAGAACGCCGGCAGGTTCGTGGCCCAGGCGAACGCCGAAGTGATGAAATGCGAAGGAAATCGGCACCATGTGCGCAACATCGAAGCCATTATCAAAGCCGGCATTCCGGTGCAGGGGCACATCGGCATCACGCCCATGCGCATGGCGCAACTCGGTGGCTTCGTCGCTCAGGGCAAGACCTCGGTGCGGGCGCTCGAGCTTGTAGATGACGCCCGGCAGATGGTCGATGCCGGATGTTTCTCGATCATGTGCGAGGTCACGACCGAAGAGGTTTGCCAGTTCCTGACCGAGACGCTGCCGGTGCCGGTGGTCAGCTTGGGAGCCGGAAACAAAGCTCACGGCGTGCACATCATCAGTTCGGACCTATTCCATCTCTACGAGGAGCATACCCCCCGTCATTCCAAGATCTACACGGATCTCATCCCGATCATCGAGGATGTCTACACGCGCTACATGACCGACGTGCGGGCGCGCACCTATCCGGGGCCGGAGCACACGGCCTACATGACGCCCAAGGAGCTCGAACAGTTCGCCGCCAAAGTCGGTTGGACCAGTCCGCCGATCGAGGCCGCGGAGCAGCGTGAGAAGGGCAAGCGAAAGCCAGCGCAATCAGCTGCGTAACGGGAAAAACAAGGGCCGCGCACGGCGGCGGATGATTGATGCTGTTCGCCGCCGGCAATCGCCGCGGCCGTGGGCGCTACGCGTCGCGGCGGCCCGATCGAATACCTATTCGCCGACACGCTGCGGGGTTGCGGCGTCATCGACGCGATCATGGATGGCGAGTCGCGCACAACGAACTGGCGTCGATCGAGAGCGGGTGATTGCAAGAAACCGCCGGGAGGGAAACATGGCCGTTAGAGATGCCCTTGAGGGCTACGACGAGAAGACTAAAACGCAAGTCGAGGCAATGATCGATGCGGAGCGCCGCGCGCTGGCGCGAAGAGGCCGGGAGCCCGAGGACTGCAGCTGCAAGACGGGGATGTTTCCCCATCTCGGTCGGCGCAGCGTCTTGGTCGCCGCCGGCTCGGCGCTGGCCGCGAGCCTCGCCCCCTTGCCGACGCCGGCGCGCGCGGCAGAGCGCAAGGCGCCAGCGGGCGCCGTCTGGCGAGAATCGCCGAACGATCCGACCAAGGTGCCTGGCACTCCGACCGCCGAAGACGGCGGATACGGCTCGCGCTCGCAATTTGCGACCGAGGTGCGCTGGCGCTACCCAACCCCGACGACGCTCTCCTCGTGGACGATGACGCCGCTCGATACGAGCGCGGGCATCATCACTCCTTCCGGGCTGCACTTTGAAAGGCATCACGGCGGCATCCCGACGATCGATCCCGCCCGGCATTCCCTGTTCGTGCATGGCTTGGTCGAGCGGCCGAAGAAGTTCACGATGGCAGACATCAAACGTTTCCCGTCGGTCTCGCGGCTGCATTTCATCGAATGCTCCGGCAACGGCCTCACCGAATGGCGCAAGCCGACGTTGAAGACCGTTCAGGGCACCCACGGCCTGCTCAGCACCTCGGAATGGACCGGGGTGCAATTCTCGACATTGGCGCGCGAGGTCGGCCTGAAGGATGGCGCCGGATGGGCGCTGGCGGAAGGCGCCGATTCCGCGGTGATGACGCGCAGCATTCCGCTGGAGAAGCTGCTGGCGGACGCGATCATCGCTTACGCGCAGAACGGGGAAGCGCTCCGGCCCGAGCAAGGGTATCCCCTGCGCCTCATTCTGCCGGGCTGGGAAGGCAACACCCACATCAAGTGGCTGCGGCGGCTCGACGTAAGCGATAAGCCGTTCATGACGCGCGAGGAGACGTCGAAATACACCGATCTGCTTGGCAACGGAAAAGCGCGCCAGTTCTCCTTCACCATGGAGGCCAAGTCGGTGATCACGTTTCCCTCGGGCGAGATGAAGCTGCCCGGCCCGGGGTTCTATGAGATCACCGGGCTCGCGTGGAGCGGGCGCGGCCGAATCGCGCGGCTGGAAGTGTCGGTCGACGGTGGCAAGAATTGGAACCTCGCCGCTCTGCAAGACCCCGTGCTGCCGATTTGCACGACGCGATTCCGCTTCCCATGGTTCTGGAACGGGCAGCCGTCGGTGCTGCAAAGCCGAGCCACCGACGAGACCGGCTATGTGCAGCCGACCTTGCAGCAGTTGGTGGACATCCGCGGTCTCGCCGGACCATTCGGCTCCGTCTACCACCTCAATGCCATCCAAAGCTGGTCGGTCGCCGCCGACGGGAGTGTAAGCAATGTCCACGCTTAGGCCGATCTTGACGCTGGCCGCGGTCCTGGCCCTCACGCAAACCGTTCAGGCGCAGCAGGGTTATCCTGTGCGCCTCGACCTCGGAACGACACCGACGCCGCAGGACTTAGTGCAGCTCTTCGCAATCCCGCCGGACGGACGCGGCCTGCCCCCGGGAAAGGGCACGTACGCAGAGGGCGAGAAGGTCTATGCCGATTCCTGTGCGGTGTGTCACGGCGACAAGCTGCAGGGGATCCCCACCCCTGGCATCGGCGGCGACAAACTCATCGGCGGCCGCGGCACGCTCGCGAGCGCGACCCCGGTCAAGACGGTCGAAAGTTATTGGCCATACGCCACTACGCTATTCGACTACGTCAAGCGCTCGATGCCGTTCACCGCGCCCGGGTCGCTCAGCGATGAGCAAGTGTATAGCGTGGTCGCTTATATTCTCGGCGAAGCCAATATCGTGCCGAAGAACGCTGTGCTCGATGCAAAGAGTCTCCCGGGCGTCCAGATGCCCAATCGCGATGGCTTCGTGGCGGACCCGCGGCCGGAAATCCAGCTCTACCGCTGAGCTCCGGACACAGCACTGGCTGGCTGGGGCGGGAGGACTCGAACCTCCGAATGGCGGAATCAAAATCCACCTATTTTGCTTGAGCCTTCAATGCTCATTCTGAAAAAAACTGCGAAATTCGGCCCATTGCCTATCAACGAGTTAGCTCTCTATTCAGAATGGCCACGAGGGTCGCGAAGATCCTCGCAGGGGTATCAAGTCGCCAGCCAAAGCGCATAGGCGACTGTCTCTCGGCGGCTGGTCCGAACACCGGCAGCGCCTTGAGACCTTGATCGGCGCCGGTCCGTTCCTAATTAGGGCGATCGAGAACGTGTTTGATAGATGGCGGCAATGGTCGGGATGACGGAAGAAGACCTCGACGCACTGAGCGCGGCGGCGGCGACGCTCGAGCATCCGGGCCTGGCTGCCCGCCTCGGCAATATCGCGGGCAAGCCGATCGAGCTAGTGGGCCGGGCGCTCCCTGAGGCGGCGTCTAAGGCGGTCGCCGCCGCCACAACCAAGGCGCTCGAGGCGGCACTCGCGGTCGCGCTTCGCACCATGGAGAAGGAGCCTAAGGCCGCATCGCGCCGGCTGCATAAGGCGTTGGCGGCGGCATCGGGGGCCGTGGGTGGCGGCTTTGGTCTCGCCGCGTTGCCGGTAGAACTCCCGATCTCGACCATCATCATGCTGCGGTCGATCGGAGACGTCGCGCGCAGCGAGGGGGAGGATCTCGCGGACCCGG
>Ga0306925_10000273_pt1 | contig 34639 bp, 31 predicted proteins | sample flu12Cox44000176_FD_203755 | JGI IMG/M metagenome (GOLD analysis project Ga0306925, IMG submission 203755) | Lab enrichment of tropical soil microbial communities from Luquillo Experimental Forest, Puerto Rico - flux8day.12C.oxic.44.000.176 (v2)... | ecosystem: Environmental > Terrestrial >... | reverse complement strand
ATGCCGCTCGCCCGACGGCACGGTCGCCGAAATCGTGCCGCGAGGGCGCTACGAGAAGATGCGGGAGCGTAACGCGTAGGATGGTTTGACCCGGCAAGGCCGGGGAAACCCATCACCTCTGCTCGCTACGATGTGTTTCGCAAAGGGAGGCTGGGCAAATACTCGGATAGAAACAGCAGGTGCTCTGTCGTCGTCCCGGCGAAGGCCGGGACCCACTCCTCCGCCTCTCCAAATTTGCAAGCAATGGCAATGTCGTACAAACTATTATCCGTTCGTCCCGCGGAATCCTGGACCCCGGCCTTCCGCCGGGGTGACGAGTAGAGAGGCGGGAACCGAAATTCCTGCCCAACCTCAAGGGGCTCAACCCATCCTACACGGCTGGGGCGCGGAGCGGGCGCACGTCGGGGGCCGGGCGTAGCGCCGCTTCGGTCTTGGCCTGAAGGGTGGGTAGGTCGATGTCCTCGACCAATTCGCGCACGACAAGGCCCTCGCGGGTCACGTCGATGACCGCGAGGTCGGTGTAGATTCGGCGTACGACGCCGGCGGCGGTCAGCGGGTATCCGCAATGGCGGCGGATGCGCGGCGCGCCCGATTTGGTCGTGTGCTCGACCAGGACGCGGATCTCTTTGGCGCCGACAGCCAGATCCATCGCGCCGCCGACACCGGGTGGAAATGCCGGGTCGTCGGTCGTCCAATTGGCGAGATCTCCCTTCTCCGACACTTCGAAAGCGCCGAGTAGCGCCAGATCGAGATGCCCGCCGCGGATCATCAGAAATGAATCGGTGTGATGCACATAGCTGCCGCCGGTCACTAGAGTGACCGGCTGCTTGCCGGCGTTGATCAGATCCCAGTCGACCTCGTTGTCGCCGGGCGCCGGTCCGACCCCGAGAACGCCGTTCTCGCTGTGCAGCACTATTTCGCGTTCGGTGGGGAGAAACTCGGCCACCAGTGTCGGCAGACCGATCCCGAGATTGACATAGGCACCGTCGGCGAGATCCTGCGCGGCCCGCCAGGCTATTTGACGACGTTTGAGCGGCATCGGGTTTTCCTCTACGCCAAACCCTCTATCCAAACGGTAGAAATGGGCTATCCTGTCTTGTCCGTTCGGGAAAGAGATCTGCAGCAACGTTGCGATGCTACGCAGGTCTCACCCGACCCGCAAGCGGCTGACGCGGATCAGTGTCGGGAGCAATATCGGTGCCGGCGACGATGGTATATAGCTAAAACTGGACCGATACCGGGCGTTCAAATCCCATCCAAATCACGTGAGAGGTACACCATGTCCATTATAGGTTGGATCATCCTCGGGCTGATTGCCGGGTTTATCGCCAGCAAGATCGTCAATAAGACCGGGCAAGGCCTAATCCTGGACATCGTGCTGGGCGTAGTCGGGGCAATCGTCGGGGGCTTCATCTTCTCGGCCTTCGGAGCCAGCGGAGTTACCGGCTTCAACCTTTACAGCATGGTGGTGGCGATAATCGGCGCGGTTGTCGTGCTGCTGATCTACCACGCTGTGGCCGGCCGACGAGCTTGACGAGAGGCGAGCGATAGGACCGCTCGATAATATTCCTCGCCCCGGCGATTCGCAGCAGGGTGGACTCACCTAGCCTAGCACTTGGACGACGCGGTCGACGAAAATGCCGGGGGTGATGATCATCTCCGGGTCGAGTTCGCCGAGTTCGACGATGTGGCGCACCTGCGCGATGGACAGATCGGCTGCCATTGCCATCGTCGGGTTGAAGTTGCGTGCCGATTTTCGGTAGGTCAGGTTGCCCCAACGATCGGCGTGGTCGGCCGACAGCAGCGCGACATCGCCCTTGAGCGGCTTCTCCAGCACATACATGCGGCCATCGATCTCGCGGTGCTCTTTGCCTTCGGCAAGCCGGGTGCCGACCGAGACCGGCGAGTAGAAGCCGCCGAGCCCGGCGGCGGCGCAGCGCATCCTCTCGCTGATGATACCCTGCGGCACGAGCTCCAATTCGATGCGGCCCGCGGCATAGAGCTCCTCGAACACGACCGAGCCCGAGCTGCGCGGAAACGAGCAAATAATGCGTTTGACGCGCCCGGCGGCGAGCAGCGCGGCGAGGCCGGTCCGTCCGGTCCCGGCATTGTTGGCGACTACCGTCAGGTCGCGCGCGCCCTGCTCGATGACCGCCTCGCACAATTCGTTGGGCAGTCCGGCGCCGCCAAACCCGGCGCAGAGCATCGTCGCGCCGTCGGGGATGCCGGCGACCGCCTCGGCGAGGTCTCGTACCCTCTTGTCGATCATCAGAACGCGACCGCGTCGCCGCCCTTCAGCGCGAGCATAGCCCGCGCCTCGTCGGGTGTCGCGACCTCGAGTGACAGGTTCTCGATGATTGAGCGTACGCAGGCGACCTGGTCGGCATTGCTCTCGGCAAGCTTGCCCCTGCCGATCCACAGCGAATCCTCGAGTCCGACCCGGACATTGCCGCCCATGATCGCACCCATCGACACAAGCGGCAGCTGGTGCCGGCCGGCGGCGAGGATCGACCACGCATAATCGTCGCCGAACAGCTTGTCGGCGATCCGCTTCATGTGGACGACATTCTCCGGGTCGGCGCCAATGCCGCCCAATATGCCGAAGATCGTCTGCACGAATACCGGCGGCTTCACCAGCTTCCTGTCGAGGAAATGAGCCAAATTATACAGGTGGCCGACATCGTAGCATTCGAACTCGAAGCGGGTGCCGCAGCCTTCACCCAACTCCTTCAGCATGCGCTCGATGTCGGCGAACGTGTTGCGGAAGATAAAGTCGCGCGTCATTTCAAGATAGCGCGGTTCCCATTCGTACTTCCATTCCTTGTAGCGGCTCAGCATTGGGTAAAGCCCGAAATTCATGGAGCCCATATTGCACGAGCACATCTCGGGCTTGGCGCGCAGCGGGGCGGCGAGCCGCTCGTCGAGGCTCATGCCGTGACCGCCGCCGGTCGTGATATTGACGACCGCGCCGGTCGACTGCTTGATCCGCGGCAGGAACTGCATAAACACCTCGGGATCGGGGGTCGGCCGCCCATCCTTCGGATCGCGCGCATGCAGATGCAGGATCGCCGCCCCCGCCTCGGCCGCCGCGATCGCATCGCGCGCGATTTCGTCCGGCGTCAGCGGCAGATGGGGGCTCATCGTCGGGGTATGGATCGACCCCGTGACCGCGCAGGTGATAATGACCTTGCCTCGGAGCGGCATCTTCTTCTTCCTCCCTACTCTTCTCCTTCGCATAATGGCCGAGTTTGCGCCGGAGGTGGTGCGTCTTTTTTGCAAGAGAAAGTCCAGCGCGTCCAGCTTTGCAATCATAAATTGGTTCGATTATTTTCGGATTTGTCTATCTGCAGCGAATCAACAGCGAATCCCTCTTGATAGTTGTATAACGACTCGTTTCCGCCGCGGCTCCTCAGCCGTCGGGTCATCGCCACGGACTAGAGTATCAAATGCCAATAAGGCGATTTTAGGATCATCATTTCGTAAGATCATTATTGCAACGCCACGATCGGACGCTGCGCGCGGGCGCACCCGAGGGACACTTCCGGGCTCCGCGCGCAGGGAGGATCTGGGCTAGAGGGGATCGCCGCGATGGACACGATTTTGACGTTTACTCAAATAGAATAAAAAAGTCCATTAGTGGAGGCATCCGATATGCCGGACCATCGATTGTCCAGGCGAGGCAACGGCCGATCGGGAAAACCAGGGAATTCACTACCGCAATGGCCTTGCATGCTTCCGAGCATGGCGGTGGCCGTCGCTCCGTTGCGCAACCTGACCGACGATTCTGAACAGCAATTTCTGGTCGACACGTTCACCGACCGCCTTGTCGCTGATCTATTTCGGCGATGTCGCAACTTCACATTCGCTTGGCTACCAAGCGAGCTGCGTTGGAGCGCTGACCTTAAGCCGCCCAACCCATCCGAGCTCAAGTACGTGATCTCCGGCAGCGTCCAGCGGGGCGGTTCCGACGGGATGCTGAAGGCGAATCTCCGGATCTCGAACGCCGAGACAGTGGACTACCTGTGGGCGGCCCGCCAGAAATTCCGGCCTGAGGATCTCGCGTCAATCCAGACCGAGATAGCGCACCAAATCGTCCGAGTGCTTCACGTCCTGGTTCTGCATGAGGCGAGCCGCCGCGCCTCCCTCACCTCGGATGCGGAGCTTGGGGTCAGCGAGTGTCTCGCCCGCGCGTGGGCGACATTCGAGGGAGAACTGTGCGCCGAGCTCAGTGTCGAGGCTCAGCAATGGTTCCTTGCTGCGCTCGCTCGCGACTCGCGCAATGTCGAAGCGCTCGTTGGTCTTGCGGTTACCTGCCAGCATCTGGTTAGCAATCCTTGGTGGTGCGATCCGCGTGCTGCCGCAGCGGCGTCCGATCTGGGCTGCGAAGCGGTCACGATCGCCCTCGAACTCGAGCCGGGACATGCCCATGCCAGATGCGTACAGGGGATGCTGTACTCTGCGGCGGGACATTTAGAAGAAGCAGCTGTAGCGCTCCGCCAGGCGCTGGCAATGGATGAAGGGCTCGCCAGCGCCCACGGGTTCAGCGGTTATAATGCCGCCCTCCTTGGCCGCGCTTCGGAGACACTGCGGGCGGTCGAGCGGGCTATGCGCCTCGATCGGACAGATCGGCGGCAGGGCATCTTCTTCTTTTTCGCCGGATTTGCCGAACTTATGCTCGGCCGGACACTCGAAGCGGTCGTGCTCCTTCAGAAATCGCTGGAACGCAACCCTACCCATGGCGGCGCGCAACTTTTGTTGATGGCCGCCCTGGGCCTAACCGGACAGAACCGCGAAGCGATCGGCATGGCCGAATCATTCCGCCAACAATATTCCGCATCCCCCGCCGGCGCATTCGAGCAGCTCTGGCTGTCGCGCTCGACTTCCCCGATCTATCGCGCGCGGGTCTACCCCCTGTTCGAGGAGATCCGAGCACTCGGTGCGGCCTCTTAGGCACTGGCCAATGCGACGAGCCCAGCCACGCGGGTCTTGACCGCTCCGGCGTTGTGGCGATGCGAGTGCGCGCCAAGTCTGGTTGAGTTCCTCAGCAGGGCGAGACGCCGTTGCCGCCGCAGGATGATCCTGAATTTTCGAACCACAGAAAGTTGTCGTTTTCGATCGTCGCCGCCGATATCGGGTTGCCGTCGTCGTCGAGCATCGTGAAATTTTCGAGCGTCGCATTGCTCGGGCTTTGACCTAATAGGTAAGTCGTTGGGCGGATGGCGGAGTAATTCCACGCGACCCCTTCGGCCCACGGCACGTCGACGTAATTCGCCAAGGGCGTGAGCACGCCGCCACCCTCCGGGCGCTCGACGATCCATTCGACGCTCGCATCCTGCAATGCGGTTCCCGAGGGCGCGGTAATGGAATATTCGGCACTCTCACCGGTCGTGTAATTGTAGAAATACGCATAACCCTGTGTCGGGCTCGTATTCCAGACCTCGACAAAGACCAGATCGCCGGGATTGAGGGCGGGCGAGGACAATTCCGTCTCATAATTCGGGTACCACTCGATCCACGGGAAATAGTCGCCGACAACCGAGCCCTGGCCGGTATTGAAATCAATCACACAAAACGCAACGGCGTTGACACCGGCCTGCAGGACATCGGAATTGCCATTGCCGTCGATGCCGGGCCAGATCGAAGCCCATTTTGGCGCGCCGCACTCTCCGTTCGCCTGGTGCACCTCCGGTACGACAAACATTCCAGTAACGGCTCTGAGTTCGGCCGCTGGATAGCCGACAATCGACGTTCCGCTCCAATTTGCAGATTGGACGGCAATGATGCCGTTGGTCTCCGCGACTGCGTGTTTGTTCGTAATCGGGGTGTGGCGACGTTTCGTCGGCGTGATCGTGGCGCTCGCGCGCCGACCGACTGAGTGCATCGCTCGCGCCCACGCCGCATGGGCTCGCGGCGCCGCGGCGGCATCGGGCTCCGGTGGGACCGCGTAACGGGCGTTGAGCCCAGCGCTGGCCGTGGTCGGATTGTAGCCGGCTGGCAGCGGCGGCACCACGCTGACGGCACCCGGCGAATGGGCATGGGCGGCGGAGATGCTTACCAGCATAGCACCGGCGATAATAACTGGTGACTGGCGCAGCATAAATTACTCCTTTCGGGTTAAGAACTGTCACGGGACCGTCCCAACGACCGTCAATGTGTCGTCCAATAAAATGTTAATGTCACCGTTTTAAGACTTGGTTTTTATTCAATTCCCGCCCATCTATCGCAGAATCCTTGACGTTGATGCTGAAAAGGGCACGGCGGCCGCCTTTACGGGACCGGCGAGGCCCCGCAGTTCGGGAGATCGTGATTTTAGGGCGGAGACCGCTTCAGCTCTGAATGTTGAGCAGATGCAGGATCGCCGCCCGCGCCGCCGCCGCAATAGCATCGCGTGCAATCTCGTCCGGCGTCAGCGGCAGATGGGGGGCTCATTGTCGGCGTATGGATCGACCCCGTGACCGCGCAGGTGATGATGACGTTGCCACGCAGCGGCATCTTGTTCCTCCCTGCCCTTCTCCCTCGCATAAAGGCCGAGTTTGCGCCCGAGGTGGTGCGACCTTTTTGCGGGAGGAAGTCCGGCGCTACCGGCTCTGCAATCAATCATTGCGGCGGCGAGACTTTCGGCAAAGACTGCGCGACAAATCGGTCAAAGCGTTCAATCGGCTCGTTTCGACAGTAGGCCGACGCCGCACCAAGCCGCCCCCAACTTGAAACAATGTCCATCGCCCCTTACCTCGGCGACACCATGACCCGCCGCGAAGGCCAAGCGTTTCGCCAGAACCGTCGCCAAATCGGAGAATCCAGGTGCATTGGGAGCCGCTTGAGTCCCCCTACACTCACGCGAAAAAGGGGGTTTACAAATTACTCACCAAAGTGAGGGCCGCGATTATTCTCCTATTGTCGCCATGGTTTATGAAGCCGAGCGACTTTCGACCCGGATCTAATTCAATTTACAAAAATCTCGGCTGGGGCTTACCGTTGATACCGGGGATTACTTATGCGTGGGGCGCTACAACATTTTACGGACCTATTATTGAGTATAACTTTGCTCATTTGTCACCCAGTATTGAGAACACCATACCTCATTTTACGGCGCTCTTTCTGACAATATTCTTTATAGGGAATGACATATTCATAGCATCAATTATATATCTTCGAGCGTTCTCCGTTTTTGTATTTCATTCACTCATGTGCGGCGTTGGACAAATTTACGGAATGCAAGAATCGCCACCGCCATATGAGTTTTTCCTAGTGCGGGCTGGTGGTGTTTTCATGTGGTTGTCAGTAGTAGTGTCACTTATGGCGTTACCCGTGCTCGCGCACACGCCTGGTCTAATGGGCCATCTTGCTGCCGATGCTCTTTCGGTTCCCTTGATATCTTTTACCTGGGGGGTGCTTTTCCTAGTTGCCGGGTTTTCGTGGATGGTGGCAAATGGAATGGTGTTAGCTGGAGACAGGGAAAGAGTTCACCTGAAAGAAATGTATGAGTCTGACGGATTTGTGAAATTGGTGTGGCGGACGCAATTCACTATTAGTGTCGTCGTAGTGCTTATCGCAATGACTTTTCTTTTTCTTATCCGTCAAAATCTGATTTTCTCCCACCACTAATAAAATAGTGCGTTAGAGGGTGGCATCATCGGCTCCGCCCATTTTCCAGAAGCGCCATTTCGCGACAATTGACAGCGCGGGAGACTGTGCTACACATTTCACATTCCTTTATCGTATTATCGAGCGCGACGGTCTCGGCAACATCGATCTGCTCGTTCGCTTTCCGAACGGCCTGCGCTGCCCGATCGGAAGGCTGCAACAGGTACCCTCCCCTATCGGCCATTCGTTGCCGTGTTCGTGCCGTCCTCTGATCGGAATTACGCATAGCGGCCATCTACTGGAATTTCTGAGCCCATTTCTGTTCGATCTGGCTGCCATACTTTCGCCGGCTCGCGCTCTCGGAGCGCAGAAAACCAAATAGGACCGGTAGGACGGCGTCTTCTGCGGTGGTTTCCGAGATGAGACTGCGATCCCGAATGCACCAGAGCAGCGCCGCCGCGAACCAGACAAGACCGATGATCCTTTTCTTCTTGTCGGAACGCTTGTCCATGAGGGATCTCAAGTGCATGACCTCCCAGCGGGGCGGCGCCGCGGCGATGTGAAGCGCGGCGGATGCTGGATGCGTTCGCCAGTGTCGGAGCCACGCATTTCAATGTGACCTGGACGAATTGATTGAGCCGATTATTTCCAATTTGCCTATCTGCAGCGAATCAGCAGCGAAACTCTCCGAACGATTGTACTGGACTGCCCATTTCGCCGGGACAGCGTCTCACGCCGTTGGCACCTCTGCTTCGTCCGCCATCGGCTCCCTTGCGGAACCCGTAAAGGACCCGAAGCATGCGATCAGAATATACCCATTTCAAAAAAGGCGATATTCTGATCGGACGCTGTTCCAGTCGGCTCTGCGCATTATTCCCTAAAGAAGCCCATTTTATCATTGATTACCAGGAACGGCCCCACGGGAACCATCTTGGGATGCGCCGTGGTCGCACGGAACACCAGCCTGTCGGCGACGATCCGGCGGATGAGGTCCTTGAACACTTCAACGGTGAATAGCTCGCCAGCGCAGCGCCGATAACCGAAGCCGAACGCCGCATAGCCCGGGTAATCCAGGACCGTCATTGGAGTTTGATCGCGCTCGCCATACACGGTGCCGAATGGCGTATTTGTCATGTCGACGTTCCGCCCATCCTTGACGTGCATTCTGGTGATCTCGAATGGACATCCGGTCGGTATATGCACTTCAACACGCTTACCGAAGCGCTCCGGATCGAAATCATCGGGATTTTGCCAGTGCCGCCGATCTCGACAGGCCGAGGCATGCGCAGTCAGAACATATCCCTCAGATCCGGTTACGGGCGACTTGCGAAACATCGGCGATGCCGAGAAGCTCCCAGGATTCGGGGCTATAAAACGGAAGAGCTCCGTAACAAAGGGACCGAGCCAGTTTTCATCGAGCCGACCATCTAGCCACTTCTTTACATCGGGGTTGCCGCCATCAGCCGCGAAAAGGTCAACGATGCTGTGCAGCATGTTGCCCCACTGACTAAAGGCAACTAAGTTGTGGAACACCTCAAATACTATATCCTCGCGTTTGAAGAGCCCATCGACGTTATTCTCGAGCCAGTAATATACAAGTGTTTTGTGGCGATCAGGCGCATCCTTGGCGGCAATAAGATTAACGTTGCGGTCGATCCATTCCTTCAGGTGCGGCCTCAGCTTCCGAACCTTGAGGTAATTCTTGTATGTTATGTAATTGAACGGGTTTCTATAGGCCAGCACAGCGATTAAAGCGGCGCCGATATCGCGTACGTCTTGCGGTATCGCGCCGGGAGCAATGCCAAGATGCAGATCCCAATAGAGATCATAGAAACTGTCGAGATACAGTGAAAGAAGAGGCTTCCCCTCATTCGCGGGTGCAAACAGTCTATCCCAGAACGTCACGACCTTTTCTTGGTACATTGGACCATATAGGTCGGGGGTGAGAGCCGATACGTAGATGCGCTTCTTCAAGTTATCCGGGCCCCTGTTCTCAAGGCCGGTCAGAAAGACTGTGCTGCCGTCTTTTGGCGTCGGCTTCCAGCTATCATACAGAAGACCCCAAAGATCGGCGGGCACCGCATTCTGCTTGCTGAGTGTCGTATCAATCATCGGGACCGCAGGACGCTCAGCGAGCGGTACGCTCTCAAGCAAGGCGGCAATACGTGACGAATGTATTGGATAGTCTCGATCATTAGGTACCCGTGGCAACGAGGGCCCCGGCATGCGACCGGCGACCCGAATGAGCTTTGTAAATTTTTCGCCTTGATAACCAGGAACAGTTGTAGCCTGGGAAGGTACAACTTTACCGTCCCGAAACGTTTATTCCGCGCAATTACAAAATTTCCTTACATCCACTAAAATGATGCTCTGGCAAACCTGACCACAGACTCAGGAAACCGCCGCGAGCTTCCGATGAAGACGTCCGGGCATTGACAGTCGCCTACCGGTTCCCAGCGAATCCGGCTGGCCGACGCCTCCAGAAGTCAGCCGCTTCTCCGGCCGGCGGGCACGATCTGTAAAGCTGCGCTCTTTATTGTTAACCGGTTAGTTTGATAAACGGACAAGGTATCGGAAAAAACGTCAATTGTCAATAAGAATTATCGTTCGCGCATCGCCGGCGAGATAAAGAGGGTTTCATGACCCAAGCGCCCTCCATCATCGGAATGTCGCGGCTATGCCCATCGGCCAATCCCGAAGGCCGCGTTGAAGGAATGAAAGCCCCGGTAAAATGACTGACCCTTCGCGGGCCGCGAGCGGAATGCTGCTCGGGGTGCAATTGTTGCGGTTGCCGCTCACACCACGGGCGTATCTGACGCGTCCCAGGTGGTTGGCCGTGAGTAGCCATTCTGGTCTGGCATCGGCGGCCTGAAGGCGCGCGGAACAACTCCCGGCCGCGGGGCGCAAACGCCGTCCGGTAATCTCCAGCGGATTGTCCTCCGAACAGCCGGGCCTGGTTAGCGCCGGCCTTTAGCCGTGCGCGCGGATGAAGGCTCTGACCTTAGGGTAAATCTCGGTCTGCCAGCGGCGGCCGTGGAACACGCCGAAATGGCCGACTTTCAGCTGGAGGTGGTGCAGCTTTTTCGTTGGAGGGATGCCGGTACAAAGATCGTGTGCGGCGACGGTCTGCCCGACGGCGCAGATGTCGTCCTTCTCGCCTTCGACCGTCATCAGCGCGGTGCGTTCGATCGCCGCCGGCTCGACCAGATTGCCGCGCACGCGGAAGCGCCCCTGCGGCAGATCGTGGTCATGAAAGACACGTTTGATGGTCTGCAAATAGAAGTCTGCCGGCAGATCCATGACCGAGCTGTACTCTTTGTAGAAGGCGCGGGTCGCCGCCGCGCTGTCGCCATCGCCCTTCACCAGATTGTGGAACATCGACCAATGCGCCGAGACGTGGCGGTCGAGATTCATGCTGAGAAAACCGGCGAGCTGCAGGAAGCCCGGATAGACCCGCCGGAATGCTCCGGGGTAGCGGCCCGGCACCGTCGTGATCACGGTGCGGTCGAACCACTCGGGCGAGCGCGCGATCGCGAACCGGTTGACCTCGGTCGGATTGGCCCGGGTATCGATCGGTCCGCCCATCAGGACCATCGATGCCGGCTGGCACGGATCGCCCGTCGCCGCCAGCAGCGACACGGCAGCCAATACCGGGACGGAGGGCTGGCATACCGCCATGACGTGAATGCTCGGTCCCAACAGACGCACGAAGCGGATCACGACCTCGACAAAGTCGTCGAGATCGAACCGCCCGTGGAGCAACGGCACGTTTCGCGCATTCACCCAATCTGTAATGTAGACATTGTGCTCCGGCAGCAGCGTCTGGACAGTGCCGCGCAGTAACGTCGGGAAATGGCCGGATAGCGGCGCGACGACGAGAATCGTCGGCTCTTCACGGGCACCGCCCTTACGGAAGTGGACAAGCTTGCAGAAGGGGTGGGAGGCGACGATTTCCTCGGTGACCGCGACCTCTTCGCCGCGCATCATTATGGATCTAATGCCAAAATCCGGCCGGCCGTGCGACATGCCGGCATTGGACAGCAGCTCCATTGCTGCCGCCGTACCGCGGACGAACGGCGCATCCTTGATCAGCGGCCATGGCTGGGCCAGAAAGCCGCGGCAAAATTCCGCCAGCAGGCGAATCGGGGCAAGTACATCATTGTGGGCCTGGTAGGTATCGTAGAGCATAAATCCTCGTGTCAATGCGCCTTCCTGCTCGTGCACTTCCCAGCCGCCGAAACGCTCCCGCTCTCGATCGATTTCGAGGCGAGGCATCCCAACTCAAAACCTCCGAGATTTCAACGAGATATTTGCAACGCGTCTATTTATGCAAGCGTAAGCCGGATCTCGTGATCCAGGACTGCCCCAGTTCACGCTGCAATGCTTGAATTGTGGTTAATGACGCCGCATTAGAAGGCAAATACGAAAACTTGCCCGATTATTGCTCAATGCAGGTGATCGCGGCGTGAGATGGAGGGGCCGGTGCTAGTTCAACGCGGTGGGGCTGCGAGGCCGCCGCGGACTTCGTGAACGACGATGCCCGAGAGCCGGGATGGCGGAGCGAGCCACCGTGGATGCGCCAGACTGATGGCGACGTCGCTTTCGCCAGCGCGCCACCGCCGCGTCACCGAAGCTGACGAGAAATCGGCCATTTTCGTGGAAAGGTCGTCGGCGTTGCCCTCGTGGACGAGGTGCAGGACCGTCATCGTCGCATCGCTCGCCTCGGACAAGCAGCGGCGGATGTCGACATCACCGCGCGAGGCCGCCGGAAGCCGCTCGCCGAGCAGCGCGATCCTGCGGCGTAAATCATGGGTGCGGCGCATTGCGGCGATCTCCCGCGCCGTGCGGCTGATCCCACCGTCAGCCCCGGGGATCGGATCATAGCCGTCGACGGCAAAACACAAGGTGTCGGCCGGTCGGGCACCTTCCAGCGCCGACACCATCACCGCACTGCCGCCGAACGGCTGTCCTCCAATCATTGCCGGCGGCAGACCCAGCAACGGGCTGCCGGCCAATATGTGGTCGGGGCCGAGCACGTGCCGATCATTATCGAAAAAGGTCTCAGCGCCGGTGGCAAGATTGACGGCGCCAAAGATGACGCGGACGGTCCCTGCATTGATGCGCTCGAAATCAACCGTCTCTCCGATCAGCACCCGCAAATCTGCGGCGGAGATCACCGGCTCGTCGTTTAGAATTTGCGGCGAGACCACGCGAGGGCCGGCCGAGAAAAAGCTCGTCAGCGCCGATCTCGCCCATTTGGCGGCGCCGCGCGGCCGAGGACTGGCCGCGCGTCTGCTCAGTTCGCGCCAGAATTGGCGCAGTCGTGCGACCCGCTCATGTGGGAGATTTCCGGCGACGATCGCAGCATTGATGGCGCCGATGGCGGTACCGGCGATCCAGTTCGGCCGCACCCCGCTCCGCTCGAGCGCGGCATAGGCGCCTGCCTGGTAGGCTCCCAGGGCGGCGCCGCCCGACAATACCAACGCGATCCGCTTAAAACGGTCCAAATTCCGATCCGCTCGCCCTCGCGCCAAGACGCGCTCCTTACCGCCAGCCTAAAGAACCATCAACGCGCCTCACAGGTGCCCGGCCGAACGCCGTGCCGCAGGCCCGACATCATAGGAAGTCTCGCCCGCGCGTCCAGTGGCGAAACCCGATCATCGACTCTTCTTTTGCGTATGGATGGGAGGAAGCGACCTTAGATAGACGGCAATCGCCTGCCGATCGTCGTCGTCGAGCCGAGAGGTGTTGCGAACGATTTCTCCCATGGCGCCGCCGACAAAGTCGAAATCAGGGGTCTGCCCGTCCTTCAGAAGAGTGATAATATCTTGCTCGCTCCAAGTGCCGATTCCAGTGTCCGGATCGGGCGTGATGTTCGGCACCGCCTTGCCCTCCGGGCCGTGAGACGTACCGGCGAGAAAGCGCGACGGCTCGGTGGCGCCGAACCAGTTGCGCGGCGTGTGGCATTCGCCGCAATGGGCGAGCGCAGTGACGAGATAGGCGCCGCGATTGTAAGCTGCGCTGCGCTCCGGCGCGGGCCGGAATGGTCCCGGCGTAAAAAACAGCCATTTCCATCCGGTTTGCAGGAAGCGCCAGGAGAACGGGAACGCCACGTCATGCGCACGGCTGGATTGGCTCACGGCCGGCTGGGCAAACAGATATGCCTGGATCGCCCGCACGTCGTCATCGGTGATTTTGGTAAAGCTCGGATAAGGAAATACCGGGAAATAGTTTGAACCATCTGGCCTTACACCTTCGCGCATTGCGCGCAAGAATTGAGCCTCGCTCCACCGGCCGATGCCGGTGTCCAGATCGGGGCTGATGTTCGGAGCGTAGAAGGTCCCGAACGGAGTTGCGAGGGCGCGGCCTCCAGCATAAGGCCGGCCGCCCTGCTTACTGTCGGTGTGGCAGTCTGCGCACCCGGCCGCCGTGGTGAGGTAGGCGCCGCGGGCGATCAGGTCTGCATCGGCGGCGCCAGCGGTGCGCAAGGCGGCGAGGGTGAGCAGAACCCCAGCCGCCGCCCCTGCCTTGCTACTTTTCGATCTTCTCGCGGAAAGTGGTGTGGCATGCGCCGCAGCCATTCTTCCCCAGATCGCCGAAGGCGGCCTCGATCGCGGCTCTGTCACCCCCGTTCACCGCGACCAGCAGCGCATCCGCCTTGGTGGCGGCGTTCTTTTGCGCGTCGAGAAACTTGTTCCAATCGGTCCAGATCACAGCCTTGGCTTCATAGTCGCCGTCGGGACTTCGCCCCGCCGTTCCCGGCGGAAACAGCTCGGGGATCTTCTTTGTCGTCTGCGTCAGGCTGGCGGCCCCGGTCTTGGCTTGCGCCAGATCCCCCTTGCCGTCGAGATAGGCCTTGACGGCGCCAATGGATTTGCCTTGCTCCTTCATTGCCGCCTCGCGGTTCTTCAGGACAGTTTCCTTGTCCTGCGCGAGCGCCGAACCGTTCATGCCGGCCACAGCTATCGTGAGTGTTGCCGCGAGAGCGAGGATTTTCGTCAGCGACGCCATTTGCCTCCCCTATCGGATCGGGGCCGGGTTCATCCCAGGCCGACCGGCACAGACTAGCTACCGGTTGCGGCAAGGCAATCCCCGTGGCGACCCGTTCACCATTACGTGATCGGGATTTCGATATGTTTTTTGAAAGCGGGGCGCTCGCGCATTCGCTCGTACCAAGTTTTCAGTTTCGTCAGTGGCGGCCGCTCGATCGGGAAGGCGTGCCAGCGATAGACGAGAGTGCCGAGCGTAATCTCGGCGAGGCTCAGCTCCTGCCCCGCGAGATATGGCCGGCCGTCGAGCGCATCATCGACGATCATCCAGGCGGCGAGCGCCTGACGCCGCGCCGCTTCGATCACACCGTGGTCGCGCTGCTCCGGCTTTGTGCGGATCAGTCCAAAGAGCAGTGAGCCCATCGGCGGGCCGATGGCCGAGAGCTGCCAGTCCATCCACCGCTCTACGCGCGTTCGGGCGGCCGAGTCGGCAGGGTAGAGGCGCTCTCCACCGCGCGTCGTACACAGGTAACGGCATATCGTGTTCGATTCCCAGATGATCAGGTCGCCGTCCTTGACCGTGGGGACCCGGCCGTTCGGGTTCATCGCGAGATACTCGGAATCCTGATTGCCGCCAAAAGGCCCGCCCAAATCGACCCGCTCATACTCGATTCCGAGCTCGGCGCAGCACCACAGCACTTTTTGGACGTTGGACGAGGTCGTCCGCCCCCAAATTTTCAGCATGCCACTCTCTCCGGTCGCATCGGCAGTATGGAGCCTCAGATTTCGCCCCGGCGCAACCGATACACGCTTCCGCGAGGGGCGCCGAACCCATTTCGGGGCCCCGCGATGTGCGGTATGATCGGGCTCGGCGTTCATATCCAAGGAAAAGAGGTCCTGGATGAACCGATTTGCTTTGCCGCTCGCCGCCGCGCTTTTACTGTGGTCGGTGTGCGCGCAAGCCACCCAGCAGGGCCTCCAGGTGATCAGAAACTGGAAACAGGCGGATAACTGCGCCAAGCAGGCTCAGACCGCGTACCCCAATTTCGATGCCGATTCGAACGCCAAGAGGGATGCCAAGCTGAAGACTTGCTTAAACCTCTATCAGCTGCCGCCGCGCGAGCCCGGCGCCCGCTAACGAGTTGTGGGAGCGAAGCCCACCGGGAGCACGCCTATCCCCACCCCTCCGCCATCCACGGCAAGCCGGACGCGCGACGATTGGTGGCCGGCTCCGATCCGTCGCGAACGCGATCGACAAATGCCAGCTGTGTGTCGAGAGCGACGTCCAAACTCGATGTGACCTCAAGCCGCGGGTCTTCGAACACGTGCGTGCTGCGGCGGCGGCGCCATCCCATGACCGTCTCGTCACGAGCCCGCAGCAAAGCCGCGATTTGCGGACGAAAGAGCCGGATCATCGCGGCGATCCATCGGTTGAGCACCTCGGAGGGCTGCGAACCGGCAACGACGAACCGTTCGAGCATCTGAATTACGTCTTCGGCGCGATACCAACTTTCTCCGGTGACCCAGCGGTTGGTGGTAAAAAGCCGAACCGGTTCGCCCTGAGCATCGATGGAGATCGCGATCAAGTGGCTGACTTCGTCCCGCGTCCCGCGTTTGAGGGGTGCGGCTTGCGGCGGCAGCGGCGAGGCGACATTGGCGACCGCCAGCTCGGGGAGGAGCAGCGGCGCGACGCCCCGGGGCATGCCTTCGGCACGCAGAAAGGTGTGGAAATGGCCGCATTCCCGGTGTTGCCGGCCGCTCTCCGCATGCGCGTGAAAGAAGTACTGCGCATGGCTTTTCGGATCATACGCCTCTCCATCGGGATACCGCTGCCACTCGCAGACCCCGCCCGGTGCGATCTCGTCGAGCAGTTTGGCATTCCCGGCAGCTAGTTCGCGCCGGCACGCGCGAATTACTGCCGCAGCGGATGTCATCTGTTCAAGTTCGGCCCGGCTGACCCGCAAACAATCTTCCCGACTAGCCAACCGGCTCCTCCTGCGAACAAAACCAGATCATAATAGCTAACTGCGCTTTCCCGATAAAGCCGGATTGGTGACCGTCCAGACGACGATCGCCTTCATCACGCCACCGAGGGCTTCGTCAAATGCCGAGACAATGCTCTGCATGTCGTTCGCGGAGGCCCGCTCGCGCCGCTCGAACGAGGTTTGCGCGACGATGTCGCGGCCGGCGGGATTAACGAGCCGGACGCTGATCACGACCCAGATCTCGGGCGGCCCGTTGGGCGAATCGTATACCGCTTCGAAATGCCGGAGCTCGGTCCTGAGGATGAAGTCCGCGCGCAGCCCGATCGATTCCCGACCGATGGCACTAATCGCCTTGCTGTTCTCGAACGAGTCGAGAAGCGCCGTCTGCACCAGAAGCGGAGCGCGTTCCGTCCACTCGGAATCGGCGAAATAGTCGATCGACACCGCGGACCGGGTGAGCGCGATCCGTGAAGTATCGAGCCCAGCCGGTGCCAGCGGCACATCGACAAGGAGCTGGAGCGAGTGATGCGGCAAATTCGCCGGATAAGTGCTCTTCGAGGTGACGCGATAGAGTTGCGGGGCGCCGGCGCCCCGCAGGCCGGAGCACCCCGCGAGAGCGAGAACGAGGACGATTGGGACCAAACGGCGCGATACCGGACGCGCCCGCCACGTCATTGCGGCCGGTACCCCTCCCGCCGCTCGCCGAACAGCAGCCGCGCCGGATCCCGTTCGACGGAAGTGAGGAACCGGCTCAGCGCGTCGACGGAGCGCTGCATGTCGCTGACCAGATTGCCCACCTGGATCAGGGTGCCTGCGGTGAAGTCGCGCAAGGCCGGGCGGTTCTCCTGGATCACCTGCTGCAGTTGCCGGTTGGTGTCGATGAGGTTCCTCGCCAACCGATCGAAGTCGCCCAGTGCTTGCGACGCCTGGTCTTTGAGGCCGCTCTTGCCGGAAAGACCCTCATCGATGTGGTCTACCAGCTTGGTCACCTCGAGCACGGCCGCATTCGCATTGGCGACGAACTCCCGCACCTCCTTGCTCGGCGCGACAAAAGCTTCGGTTACGGTTCGCACATTTTGGAGGCTGTCGGACAACGCCTTGCGATCCTGCTCGTTCAGCAGGTCATTGAGGTTATTGACGGCGACCATCAGTCGGTCGAGCAGTTGGGGCCCCGCCTCGCTGACGTGCTGAAACACCGAACTCCCTGCTACGATTACCGGATAGCGATGACCAGGCGCTGCCTCCAGATCTTTGGCCTCGCTGGTTCCGCCGCGGATTTGCATCGTCGAGACGCCGCTCACCAGATTGGTATCGATGAAGGCGCGAGCATCGGCCTTGATCGGGACAAGGCTTTTGTCGATCTCGACCGTGACCTGGATGTTCTCGAGGTCGTCCGGATCGACCCGTACGTCGACGACCCGGCCAACGGTGATCCCGTTGTATTGCACGAGCGAGCCTTTGCTCAGCCCGCTCACCGACCCTCTGAAGAAGACGTAATAGCGGCTCAGCTCCTGCGCGAACTCGATCCGCCCGAGCGACACCACCGCGACAAAGCCAAGAACAATCACGGCGAGCACGAATGCGCCGACCGCCACATAATGGGCTCTTGTCTCCATCTACTCTCTCCTACCGCGACCGCGGCTCAGGCCGGCGCCGCGCTGCGCTCTTGCTCGTTCGCCATCCCACCGGGCTCCGAGTGCTGCGCCGCGCGTCCGCGGGGGCCGTGAAAGTACGACCGGATCCAGGGATGATTGTCCTCGAGGAGCTGTTCCAAGGTGCCGACGCGCAGCTTTTTGTCCACTAGCACCGCGACGCGATCGCAGATCGCAAAGAGGCTGTCGAGATCGTGGGTCACCATGAACACGGTCAGACCAAGGCTGGCTTTCAGATCCCGGATCAATTCGTCGAACGCGCCGGCGGCTATCGGATCAAGGCCGGCGGTAGGCTCGTCGAGAAAAACGATTTCTGGGTCGAGGGCCAGCGCGCGAGCCAGCCCCGCGCGTTTGCGCATGCCGCCGGACAACTGGGCGGGATACTTCTCCCCGGCATCCCCCGGGAGCCCGACCAGCGCCACTTTGACGGCTGAGATCTCATCCATCAGGTGTAGCGGCATGTCGAAATGCTCTTTCATCGGCACCTCGATGTTCTGTGCTACCGTCAGCGAGCTGAACAGCGCCCCGTCCTGAAACAGCACCCCCCAACGTTTTTCAAGATCGTGCATCTCGCGTTCGCTTGCCGAAAGGACATTCTGCCCAAAGACTTCGACCTCGCCTTCGGCCGGCCGATTAAGGCCGATGATCGTCCGCAGCAACACCGACTTTCCCGAGCCGGAGCCGCCGACGATCCCGAGAACTTCGCCGCGACGGACATCGAGGTTGAGGCCGTCGTGGACGATCTCTGCGCCAAACCGATTGACGAGCGCGTGCACGCGGATGATCGGTTCGCCCGGGAAATCCGCCACGATCAAATCCGCAGCTTGGAAAAGACGATCGAAAAGGCCGCGTCGGCGACGATGACGAGAAAGATCGCCTCGACCACCGACAAGGTGGTCTGCCGTCCGACGCTCTCGGCGCTGCGCGCCACTTGGAACCCCTCGTAGCAACCGACGAGCGCGATTATCAAGGCGAAGAACGGCGCCTTCATCAAGCCGATCCAGAATGTCCAGGGATAGAGCCCCGACTGCAGCTGCCGGGTAAATTGCGGCGGCGTGATGCCGAGTGATCCCCAAGCCATCAAGCAGCCACCGAGCAGTGCGCAAAGGTTCGCGCAAAGGGCGAGCATCGGCAGGGTCAGCATCAGCCCGAACAGGCGCGGTATGACCAGCACCTCGACCGGGTCGAGGCCAATGGTCCGCAGCGCGTCGATTTCCTCGTTGACCCGCATCGTCCCGAGTTGGGCGGTAAAGGCGCTGCCTGAGCGGCCGGCAATGGTGATCGCCGCCATCAGCACCCCGAGCTCGCGCAGAATCCCCACCCCCAATAAATTGACGGTGTAGATTTCGGCACCAAAGCGGCGCAGCTGATCGGCGCCTTGATAGGCGATAACCACCCCGACGAGGAACGAGAGCAGGCTGACAATCGGTAAGGCGTTGACCCCGGTCTGTTCCATTTGCGCCACTAGCGCGGTGATCCGCAGCCGGCGGGGGCGAAGCAGCACTCGTCCGGCGGTAATGCAAGTCACACCAAAGAAGCCGAGAAGATTGATGGCGCGAGCGAGCAGTCCCAGCGAGGTTTCGCCGATCCTCGCAAGAAACCCGACAATCGTGTGATGGGCCGGCCGGGGGTGGCGGGCGGGAGCCACCATTCCGCCCGCCCGCACTTGATCGAAAAGCGGCGCGAGATGCGCGCGGAGATCCCGGATAACGACGGCATTGCCGCGCGATTTCAGAGCGTTTTCGGTGCGCAGCAACAGCCAGGCACCGGCGGTATCGAGGCGGTCGATCCGGGTCAGATCAAGAGTGACCCGCTTGCCGCTCGGCATCTGAATGGCGCGAATTCGCCGATCGAGTTCGCCGGCGGTCGCGACCAACCAGTCGCCGGCCGCCGCCAAGACGAACGATCCAGCCTCCTCAGTCTCGACCAATGTCGCGGCGACGGACGCCATGGCTCCAGGGCTTCAGTGAGTGCTCATCCGCCGCCGAGCAAGCTCTTTCCAACCACGAGAAAAGCCGCTATGCCGCAACGGCCGCGGTTCCGACTGCCGCCGCCGGATCGTCAGGGACGATGCCATGGATCTGAAGAGCCATATTCGAGCGATACCGGATTTCCCCAAGCCGGGCATTCTGTTTTACGACATCTCCACGTTGCTCGGTCATCCCGACGCTTGGCAGACGACAGTCCGCCGTCTCGCCCAGTCGTTGCGTCCCCACGAGCCCGATCTGCTTATCGGCATCGAATCCCGCGGCTTTTTGGTTGCCGCCCCGCTCGCCTACGAACTCCGCCGCGGTTTTGCAATGGTTCGCAAAGAGGGCAAACTCCCCGGACGGACCGTACGCTTCACCTACGACCTCGAATATGGGACGGACACGATCGAAATCCAGCAAGATGCGATCACCCCTGGCCGGCGGGTTGTCGTGGTCGATGATCTCGTCGCCACCGGAGGGACGATGCGGGCGGCGATTGATCTCGTGCGTCAGCGTGGTGGGATCGTCACGGCGGCGGCGTGCATCATCGAACTGGGGTTTTTGGGGGGCCGCAACCGTCTCGACGTGCCCTTCACGTCAATGATCGTGTACGATTCCTAGTCATCCCCGCTCGGCGGGGTCGGGCCGAGGCTGCGGCCGACGACGGCATAGAGCGGATCTCCGCCGCCGGGCGGCGTTCGATCGAGGCAGCGGATGTCGCCCCAGTTGCCAGCCTGGACGAAGTGCTGGGCGATAAGGCACAGATGTCCGGCATCGTCGAGCAGGCACCAGCACCCGATTGCACGGGTCGGCAGACAGCGGTTCGAGAAAGTCACAATGAGCGGTGCGCCCGGCTTCAACGCCCGGCCGGCTTCGCGGATGACTTCGCACGGCCGGGTCAAGTACTGGATGGACACGCAGATCGCTGCGCCGTCGAACTCGGCGGTCGCGAACGGGAGCCGCGGATCGCGGTTCAGATCCTGCACACACCATTCATCGAGAAACGGGTTTTCCGCCAGCTCCCGGGCGTCGAGGCCGAGGCCGACGACCCGCGAATACTGTATCTCCGGTGGCAAGTGACTGACCCAGCCCGACATCAAATCAAGAATTACCCCGCCGGGCGGAAGGGTCTCCCGATACAGCTCGGTCACCGCCGCGATCGCGGCGGCGTCGATTTGTCGGACGCCGGCGGGCTCGGGGCCCGGAGAAGCATCGAGTAGCACGTCGCGGCGCGCTGGCGCAGTGATCGGAAGGAGCCTCATTTCCCCCTCCAGCCTGTTTGGCTTGAGATAGGGATTGCGGACCGCTCGATCCATAGCCGAGGCCCGAAACTCTCAGCTAAACGCGAAAGCCAGTTTCAGGGCTCTGCGAGGAGTCGGTCGGACGGGGAAAAGGGCAGGTCGAGATCGCGAGCAACCGCGGGATGCGTCACCTGCCCCTCACAAATATTCAGCCCGTTTCGCAGGTGCGCATCTTCGGACAGCGCCCGCCGCCAGCCACGGTCGGCGATAGCCAGCACGAAGGGAAGGGTGGCATTGTTGAGTGCGACCGTCGAGGTGCGGGCGACTGCCGCCGGCATATTGGTCACGCAATAGTGGACTACGCCTTCGTCGACGTAGGTCGGCGCTGCGTGAGTGGTCGGTTTGCTCGTCTCGAAGCAGCCGCCCTGGTCGATCGAAATGTCGACGATGACGGCGCCCGGCTTCATGGTTCGAACGAGCGCGCGACTTACGAGTTTGGGCGCCGCCGCTCCCGGGATCAGAACCGCGCCGATGACGAGATCGGCAGCGATCACCTCTCGCTCGATGTTCTCCATTGTCGAGAACAGGGTGTGAAGCTGCGCTCCGAATTGGAGATCGAGCTCGTACAACCGAGGCAACGAGCGATCGATGACCGTGACATAGGCTTCGACGCCCATGGCCATTCGCGCCGCATTCGTGCCCGAGACGCCGCCGCCGAGAATGACCACCTTTGCTGCCGGGACACCGGGTACACCGCCGAGCAGCACGCCGATGCCGCCCTGCTCCTTCTCGAGGCAGTGGGCTCCCACCTGCACGGCCATCCGCCCCGCGACCTCGCTCATCGGGGCCAGAAGCGGCAGTCCGCCGCGGGCATCCGTGACCGTTTCATACGCGATCGCGGTTAGCCCGGACCGGACTAGATCCTCGGTCAGCGGCTTGTCTGCGGCGAGGTGCAGATAAGTGAAGAGGACTTGCCCTTCGCGCAGCGCAGACACCTCTTCCGGCTGCGGCTCTTTGACCTTGACGATGGTTTCGGCGGCGGCGAACACATCCGCGGCGCTCGGCACGATGGTAGCGCCGACTGCCTCATAGGAGGCGTCATCGAAGCCGATGTCGACCCCTGCCCCGGTCTCGACGATCGCTTTGTGACCATGATGCGCCAGTTCGCGCACGCTGCCGGGGGTCAGGCCGACACGATATTCGTGGGTCTTAACCTCCTTTGGGACGCCGATCAGCATGGCCAAGCTCCGCTCCGATGACGTTGGGCACCGCCACATAGCGCGACGAACACTGATATACGGTTCAAATGTCGTCCGCGACACTCCGTCGCGGCAGGACGATCTTTTTGTCGGGCGTCCGCATTTCGTCTCGGCGCCGTGCCGACGGTCACCCATCTAATCGGATGAATCGCTTTGTTGCAGAACTGATACATTTTGATATATTTGGTTACCAGGTAGGCAAGCACCTTATCCCAGTAAGCCCGAAGGGCAAGCCGCCGCCCCATGGCGAAGGCGACCGAAACAGCCGAGTCGACAGATGCATGAGATTGAGCACGACGTGGTGATTGCCGAATTCATCCGGAGCAAGGGAGTCACGCGCTGCCCGACTGCATGTGTCTCGCCGACTCAAGCCTCGGTCGCCGCAGCCGATCGCGCTGAACTGGAAGAATATGCGCTCGCGCGCAACCGTTCGCGGCGCGCAAAAATAGCCACACGCGCTCGCTCGCCGTCGGTGCCCGGCTGCTCCCCTTAGCCCACCGCGTGCATATCAAGGCCGCGGCGATAGACCAGCGCGGTCGAAAAATAGGGTGCCTCTCCGGTATCAACGTGAGCCAGCGGCATCACTTGCTGGCTCGGCAGTGTCGCGTGTTCGACATAGACCGCGCAGTCGAGAAGACCGAGCCGGCCAAGAGTTCGGCGAACCTTTTCAAGATGGCGGCCGAGCTTGACGATCGCGGCGGTTTCCGCTGTGGCGAGCCGGGCCGCGATTTCGCCTTCCGCGAGCGGCGCCGGTATGACGCTGAGGCTCTCGTCGCGCGAAACGAGCGGGACCATCGCAGCGGCGGCGCAGGCGGTCAAAGATGAGACACCCGGAACAATCTCGACCCGATATTGCCCGGCGAGGCGGCCGAATACATTGATCGAACTGCCGTAGAACAACGGGTCGCCCTGGCACAAGAGAGCGACATCTTGGCCGCCGTCGAGTTCGGCGGCGAGACCGGCGGCGGCAGCGTCGTAGATTGAAACCGGCGGCGGCCCTGGCCGCATCGGAAAGCGGATCGCAATCTCTCGCTGATGACCGGCGATCCAATCGGCGACGATCGAGCGGGCGAAACTTTCGCCGTGCTCCGGGGCCGGATACGCGATCACCGGCACTTGCCGCAGTAACCGAAGCGCCTTCAGGGTCAGCAGCTCGGGATCGCCGGGCCCAACGCCGAGTCCGTACAATCGGCCGGGCGCTGCCTGCATTTAACCCGGCTCCAGGCCATAGAGAGTCAGGACCACCTTTGTGCCCCCCGCCGAATAGTCGAGCCCCGTGACGCGCTCCAGTGTTCGGGCGGTCAGCCCGTGGCCGGCCAATGATTGGCGGAACTGCGCTTCGTCACGGTCGTTGACCAGCGCTAAACCAGCGCCAGCCAACTGAGCGATAGAGGGCGTTGCGGTGACCAAGCGCGTCGCCGTGCCGAGCAGGAAGACAAGGCTCGGCTCGCTGTAGCCGACCGACAGCACGGCGGTGTCGGTAGCCGGGCGGTGACGGGCAACAGCCGCTGCGGCCGTCTGGCTGAGCCAGAGACGATCGAAGCCGGGCGCGACTTTGGCTCCAGCTGCTATGACAAACGCCGCGGCAAGCGCCGCCGCCATGCCGACCGTGGGCGCCGGCCGCCAGTTACGCAACAGTAGCAGAGACGCCAAAGCCAGCATCACCAGCGAAGCGGCAATGGCCCAGGGCGAACCTGTGCCCCCAAACCGGCCGGGCAGAAGGAGAAGCGCGCCGGCAAGGGCGACCGTTAGTGCAGCCCATAAGAGCTTGATCGCGATTGCCAGATATCGCACTGGGCCGGCCAGAGCGTTGGCGAACCCGCCATCGAGGGCACCCCCGGCGAGTAGAGCCAGCGCGGGATACAGCGGCAGGACATAATGCGGCAGTTTGGTCGGCACCAGCTCGACTAAAGCCCAGGCCGGGACAAGCCAGGCGAGCAGAAAGCGCTCGGCCGCGGCGCGGCGCCGGCGCCAACCTCGGACCAGCGCCGGTACGATAAACAGCGAACCCGGCCAGAAACTGAATACCGCGAGCGCGAGGTAGTAGCCCGGCGGTGCGCCGTGCGCTTCTTGGGCGCCGAGGAGCTTCGGCAACAGGTCGTGCGCGAGCGAATCTGAGACGAATTCCCCGCGCGTAACGCTTTCGACCGCGATGAACCACGGAGCGACGATCAGCGCCACGATTGGCAGTCCGGCAAGCGGCCGCAATCCTTTGAGCCATTGGATATCGCGATCGGCAAGCGACAGGGCGGCCGCCGTCAGCAGCGCCAGCACGGGGCCGGGCGGGCCCTTCAGCAAGATCGCCGCAGCCTCGGCGAGCCAAAAGACGAGCGCGAGCGAGCGAGAAACCGGGCGGCCCGACCGGGTTGCCGCGTAGACCAGCCCGAGCGCCCCCTGCGCCGCGACAACAGCCGCGAGAAGCGCCGCATCAGTTTTGGCGAGATGCGCCTCGACCACGACACTGATCGCGCTCGCGGCCAGCACAGCGCCAAAGAACCCGGCCGACCGCGAGCCCAAAAGGCGCGCGCCGAGCACGAAGGTCAGCAGCGCCGCCATCGTTGCGGCCAATGCCGAGGGCACGCGATAGGGCCAGATTGCAGCGCTCTCGGGCGAGCTGAACGCCGCGACCGACGCCGCCTGCAGCCAGTGGATGCCGATCGGTTTTTTGTTACGGGACTCGTCCTGGAAGCGGATGCGAATGAAATCGCCGGTCTCGAGCATCTGCCGCGTCGCCTGCGCAAAGCGCGCCTCGTCGCGGTCGAGCGGCGGGATCGCCGTCAGCCCCGGCGCGTAGAGGATAAAACACAGCAGACACAACAGTGCGTAAGGTCGGAAGCGGGTCCCCTCGCCCACCCAGCCCCCTCTCGCCCCCTCCTCCCCATGCGTGGAAAGGCTGGGGTGGAGGCCGAAGTCCGACAAGACGCGGCTGAGGGCATACACGAGAGCTCAGCCCGGCTTCAGCGCGGCGAGTTGGGTCACCGGCGCGAGTGGTCGCCACAGATGATATGGACCGACCGGCTCGGCGCGGCTGACAGCGATGCGGGTGAGTGCGCCGCCGTGCTGTGCGCGCCAGTCGAGAAGATGCGCTTCGCCCTCGGCCGTGACCACGTTGGCAACGAGACGGCCACCGGGCAGCAGGTTGGCCCATGCCGTTGCCAGCAAGCCCGGCGCGCCAATGCCGCCACCAATGAAGATTGCATCCGGCGACCGCAATCGCGCGAGCGCCTCCGGCGCGGCGCCGCGCACGACACAGAGGCTCGGGACCCCGAGCGATGCCGCATTGTGTGCGATGATCGCCGCTCGTTCAGGATCCCGTTCGATCGCGATTGCCGCTCGGCCCTCGCCGCCGCGCAGCCATTCGATAGCGATGGAGCCGCAACCCGCGCCGATGTCCCACAGTGCTTCGCCCGGCATCGGCGCGAGTGCCGCGAGTGTCGCGGCGCGGACCTCACGCTTGGTCAGCTGACCATCGTGCTCGAATACCTCGTCGGGAAGGCCGGGGAGCCGAGACAACGCGTGCGTCCCGGATCCGGGGCGGCAATCGATCGCGATTGTGTTGAGATCGGGAACCCGCCGATCCCCCCAGGCCTGCGCCTCTTCGACAACTACCGCTTCGTGGGGCCCGCCGAGATGGGCGAGCACAGTGAGCCGGCTCAGCCCCCAGCCAAGTCCAGTCAACAGCTCCGCGACCGTCCGCGGCGTCCCGCCGTCCTCTGACAGGACTAGGATGTGGCGGCGCGGAGCGAGATGGAGCCGCAACGTGTCGAGCGGCCGCCCCTGCAACGTCATCGTCGCGCAGTCGGCCAGCGGCCAGCCGAGTCGCGCGGCCGCCAGGCTAAAGGCGCTCGGCTGCGGGATGATTGTCATCTCCTCGCGCGGAAACCGGCGGGTCAAGGTGACGCCGACGCCGTACCACATCGGATCGCCGCTCGCCACCACGGTCACCCTGCGGCCACGTAGCGCGGCGATGCGGTCAACGGTGCCGCGCAGCGGGCGCTCCCAGACAATTCGTTCGACATTCACGCTCGTTATCATCCCGAGATGCCGCGCGCCGCCGACCAGCACTTCCGCGGTTTCGACGAGCGCACGCCCGACCGGCGCGAGGCCAGCGAGCCCGTCCTCTCCGATGCCGACGACCGCGAGCCAGGGTCTCATGCGCCGTCCGCGAGCGCGTTGACCGCCGCTGCGGCGAGCGCACTGCCGCCGCGGCGGCCGTGGAGCGTGATGAATTCAACGCCGCGGCCGAACGCGGCAAGCGCCGCCTTGGCTTCGGCCGCGCCGACAAATCCGACCGGAAAGCCGAGGATCAGGGCAGGTTTCGGAGCGCCTTGCTCAAGCATCTCGAGCAACCGGAAGAGCGCGGTCGGCGCATTGCCGATCGCTACCACCGACCCCGTCAAATGCGGGCGCCACAGTTCGACCGCGGCCGCCGAGCGCGTCGTCTTGTGCGCCTTTGCGAGTTTCTCCGTCTCTGGATTGCGCAATGTACACATGACGGCAGGGTGCTCGCGCGTGATCCCGGCCGCGACCATCATGCTATCGACGAGAATCGGCATGCCAGCCGCAAGAGCCTTGCGGCCCGCCGTGACCGCGCCGCTCGACCAAGCAAGATCGTGAAGAATGGTCGTATCTCCGGCTGTATGCGCAAGGCGCAACGCCATGGGCTGCAGCCGCCGCGGGAAGCGCGACAGATCCGCCTTTTCACGGATCAGCGCGGCCGAACGACGTAGGATTTCAGCGGGGTCACGGAGATAAACATATCGCTGATCGACAGCCCTCTGCCGCTCACCCCGCGTGCGGCGAGAGGGAGAGGCCCGCGCAGCGGGAGGGTGAGGAGCAAATGGAGTGACCGGGATTGGCCGCTGGTTTGGCGCGGTTACGCCGAGCGTCCATGCTTCCTCGGTTTCGACCGGCTGCCGTTGTTCATGCGTCAGGCCCGGATCGCCGGCGAACAGAGCGGCAAGCTCGCCGGCGTGGTCGCGCTCGAAAAAAAACCGCGCGACGGCACGGACCTGGGCGGCATCCTTGGGCTCGTCGGCAACGGGCGATACGGCCCACAGCGAGGGATAGACTTCGGCCATGACGATCGTCCCGTCTTCCGGCGGCCGCAGGCCTGTCTCGCATGGCCAAATTCGTGCGCGATCGCGCCAGCGCGGATCATCGCGCAACGCCCGCACGATTGGGAGGCCGGTCAGGACCTGGCCGCCGACCGAACCAGCGCCCAGCAGCTTCCAACACGGCTGCGCACCGCGCATGTACTCGTCGATCAACCTTCGCTCGGCGAGACCGTTCTGCTCATGGCTGCGATGGTGCTTGGATCCGAGGCACGCTCTCGGCGGCGCTGCGGGGCAGCCCCAGAACGGAAACTTGCCGCCCGAAACGCGCTCGTTGAACGCGGCAGCGACGTCGAAACGATTGTTGGCGTTGTTCTCGTCATCCTTAATGAACTTTGCGATCTCGTCCCAGATCGCCCGCCATGGCGGCCCTGGGAGCCTCAGTCGGGCGGCAAAGCCCTGGGGGTAGCCGAACGGGAAGTCGAAGCCGAGCAGAACCCGCTCGCCGCGCGCTGTCGCCGCGGCCAACCATTCGCCGAGCAGGCCCTTGGCGTCGTGGCGCGTCGGAGGGTTCGCGAGCCTTTCACCGTCGGGCGCATGCCAGCAGATCCAAATGCTGTCGCGGCCGGTGCGCGGCACCGCCGCGGCGCTCCAATCGACCATGACGAAGGTGTCGAACATCAGCAATGATGGTCGTGGCTATGGTGGTGATGGTCGTGCTCGATGCCGATCCCGCGGACGTGATGGTGGTGCCCCGCTTGCGGCGCGCCGACATCGTGCTCATAGCCGATGATTTGTGTGCGGTATTTGCAGAGCTGGCAATTCATCGCCGGCCGGGCGTTCTCGAGTTCGGCGACGCGCTCGCAGAACGCCCCCAACACACCATCGTGATCGCGCAGATAGAGCGCCTTGGCGAACTCGATTTCCGGGAACAGAGCGGCGACGGCATCGGTCTGCGCGTAGATGCGTTTGACCAGGACTCCAGTGAACAGGAAGTACGGAAACACGATTATGCGGCGGAAGCCGAGCCCGGCCGCCCGGGCCAGTGCAGCATCGACACGCGGATGAGCGACGCCGCTGAACGCGACCTCGGCCCAGCCCAGACCCATGCCCTCCCACAACATGCGCGCAAGTTTGGAAATGTTGGAATTGGCGTCGGGGTCGTTGGTGCCGCGCCCGACGACGAGCAGCAATGTCTCGGCGCGAAGGATACTGGTGTCAGATGTCGCCGCGGCAATCCGGGCGGCGGCGGCCTGCAGCAGCTTCGCGTCGATCCCCAGATCGCGCGCCAGGCGAACGTCGACGCCGGGGTTGTCCGCGGCGAAACTGTTCATTTCCCACGGCAGGTCGTTCTTGACGTGGCTTGCGGCAAACAGCATGCCGGGAACAGCCAAGATCCGCCGCGCGCCGCGCGCCGCCAGGAGCGCCAAGCCGTCGCGGATCGTCGGACGGGCGAATTCGAGATAACCGGTGGCGAAATCGAATTGCGGCAGACGCGGCCGCAGCGCCGCCGCCGCGAGCTCGAATTCCGTGATCGCGTCGGGATCCCGGCTGCCGTGCCCGCACAACAGCACCGCCGTCTCGCTCATTGGCCGGTCCTCCCCCAGGCATAGCGATGACAGCTGTTGCCGACCGTTTGCTGATGCTGATCGCCGGCCTCGTTATCGATGCGATGTTCGGCGACATGCCGGCGATTTTCCGCCATATCCCCCATCCGGTCGTTATCGCCGGCCGCGCGATCGCATTCTTCGATCGCAAGCTCAACCGCGAAAGCCGGAGCGAAACCTCGCGCCGCCAGCGCGGCATCGTCACGGTTGTCGTCCTGGTCGGCGGTGCAGCGCTGTTCGGCATGGTCATCGAGCGGATCTGCCGCGGCAGTCTCATCGGAGCTGCGTTCGAAACGATGCTGATCGCCGTGCTCGTCGCGCAGCGCAGCCTCTACGAGCACGTCGCCGCTGTAGCGGTCGCGCTTCAAACCGGCGGATTGCGGGTCGGCCGCGAGGCGGTGCGGCACATCGTCGGCCGCGATCCGGCGAGTCTCGATCAGCATGGCGTCGCGCGGGCCGCGATCGAAAGTCTCGCGGAAAATTTCAGCGACGGCGTTGTCGCTCCGATCCTTTGGTACCTCCTGCTCGGCCTGCCGGGACTCTTTGCATACAAAATGGCAAATACGCTCGACAGCATGATCGGTCACCGCACCCCGCGCTACCGCAGCTTCGGATGGGCGGCGGCACGCCTCGACGACGTTCTCAATGCAATTCCAGCTCTTACCAGCGGGCTCCTCCTCGCCGCCGCGGCAGTGTTCGCGAAGAATGCCCAGCCGAGCCATGCGCTGGCGATCATGCTGCGCGACGGGCGCAAGCATCATTCGCCGAATGCGGGCTGGCCGGAGAGCGCGATGGCGGGCGCGCTCGGCCTGGCACTGGCGGGGCCGCGCCGCTACCCCGAGGGGCTCGTTGCCGATCCGTGGCTCGGCGACGGCAGCGCCCGCGCGGGAAGCGCCGATATCATACGCGCACTGGAGGTCTATCGCATCGCCTGCTTGGTCGAAGCCGGCTTGTTGCTCGGCGTGTGGCTGGCACTGCATTTCACGCTGCTCGTCTGATGGTAGGCGGCCGTGCAGCGGCCAGCAGCGTCGGAACATCGAGACTGCGCTCGAGATGGTCGGCGAGGGCGTCGAGCGTGGCTTCGATGTGGTGCTCGCAGGCGAGATCGCTCGCTTGCGCGCCGAGGCCACCGAGAAAGGCGCGACGAAACGAGTCGCTGGCGAAGAGCCCGTGCATATAGCATCCGGCGACCAGCCCGTCGGCACTCATGCAACCATCTGTGCAGCCGGCGAGGCGCAGCATCGGCCGCGAGAGCCCGGATCCCGTCGTCCTCCCGAGATGCATCTCGTAGCCCTCAACCGGCATTCCGGTCGCCCGCTCGACTCCCGCAACTTGCGTCAGCCGCTTCGAACCGCTCAGCACCGTATCGATGTCGAGCAAACCGAGCCCCGGGACTGTCCGCGCCTGCCCCTCCATGCCTAGCGGGTCGGCAATCGTGCGGCCGAGCATCTGATAGCCGCCGCAGAGGCCGAGAATCCGCCCGCCGTGGCGACGATGAGCGACCAAGTCGATATCCCACTCCTCGTCGCGCAGGAATTCGAGATCGCCGATGGTTGCCTTTGAGCCGGGAAGGATCACTACTGCGGCGTCGCGCGGCAGCGGCTGCCCGGCCGGCACGAAGACCAACTCGACCCCGGGCTCTGCACGCAACGGGTCGAAATCGTCAAAATTGGCGATGCGCGGCAGCAGTGGCACGGCGATTCGGAGTGGCCCCTCACCCCGACCCTCTCCCTGCAGGCGGAGAGAGGGAGAAGTGAGCGCCAGCGAGTCCTCGGCGGGCAGAGTCCCAGCCGCCGGGAAATACGGGACGACGCCGAAGCAACGCAGCCCGGTGCGCTCGCCGATCGCCGCGATGCCGCCATCGAACAGGCGCGCGTCGCCTCGGAACTTGTTGATAACGTATCCGGCCAGGAGCGCCCGTTCGGCAGTGGTCAGCAGCGCGTGCGTGCCAACGAGCTGCGCGATGACGCCGCCGCGTTCGATGTCGCCGATCAGGACGACCGGAACGTCGGCCGCCTCGGCGAAGCCCATATTGGCGATGTCGCCCTTGCGCAGATTGACCTCGGCCGGGCTGCCGGCTCCTTCGATAAGGATGAGGTCAGTGGCCTCGGCGAGCCGGAAAAAGGACGCGAGAACGGCCGGCAGCAGCTCCCGCGCGAGCCGTCGGTACTCCTCGGCACCGGCGGCGCGCCATACCCGCCCGTTCAGCACGATCTGCGCCCCGCCTTCCGATTGCGGTTTCAATAGCACCGGGTTCATGTCGGTGACCGGGGCAACGCCGCAGGCGCGCGCCTGCAGCGCTTGCGCCCGTCCGATTTCGCCGTCATCCGCGGTCACCGCGGCGTTGTTCGACATGTTCTGCGGTTTGAACGGCATCACCCGCAGTCCCTGCCTGGTGAAGGCGCGCCCCAGACCCGCGACCAGCAGCGACTTCCCGACATCGGAGCCCGTCCCCTGCAGCATCAACGCGCGCGCCATCAAAACTCAATCCCAACCTGGGCTTTAACGCCGGAACTGAAGGGGTGCTTGACGAGCGTCATCTCGGTCACCAGATCGGCCGCTTCGATCAACTCTGGCCGGCCGTTGCGGCCTGTGACGATGACGTGCAGATCGCGCGGTTTCGCCTTCAGCACCGCGACGACCTCGTCGAGCGGCAGGTAGTCGTAACGCAGCACGATGTTGAGCTCGTCGAGCAAAACCAGGCGGTAGGCGAGATCCGAGATCATCGCCTTCGCCGCCTCCCAGGCTTTGTGCGCGGCCGCGATGTCGCGGGCACGGTCCTGCGTGTCCCACGTAAAGCCCTCGCCCATGGCCCGGCAGGTCACAAGATCGCCAAACCGTTCGAGCGCGACGCGCTCCCCGGTCGGCCACACGCCCTTGACGAATTGCACGATGCCGACCCGCATGCCGTGGCCAAGGCAGCGCAGCACCATACCAAAGGCCGCGGTAGACTTGCCCTTGCCCTTGCCGGTATGGACAATCAGCAGCCCGCGCTCCTCGGTCTTGGTCGCCAACATACGCTCGCGCACCGCCTTGCGCCGGGCCATCTTTTCATTATGGCGCCGGTTGATCTCCTCTTCGCTCTCAACAGTATCACTCACTGCATCATCCACCGCGTGAGGTCCTGCCGCGCGCTGTTGCGGCGCGGGCGCCACAAGCCGCGGTCGATCGCTTCGAGGAAACGGCGGCCGGTCTCCGCGAGCGCGGCGGGATTGTGTTCCGCCATAAAATCCCGCACCGCCTGGTCGGCCAGATAGGCGTCGTAGAGCGCGTCGAAGTGGGCGTGGTCGACCGCCCGCGACGTGGCGGCAAAGGCGAAGAGGTAATCGACGGTCGCGGCGATCTCGGCCGCCCCTTTGTAGCCGTGTCGCATGACGCCGGCGATCCAGCGCAGGTTGGCCGCGCGGCCGCGGACGACGCGCCCCAGCTCCTCGCGCAGGCTGCGAATGCGCGGCGCCTCGGGACGCGAATGGTCGTTGTGCCAGACCGCGGGTGTACACCCGGAAAGCTGCCGGACGACGAGGGCGAGCCCGCCTTCGAACTGGTAGTAATCGTCGCTGTCGAGAAGGTCATGCTCGCGGTTGTCCTGGTTGTGCAACACGGCCTCGGCCGAGGCGAGCCGCGCTTCGAGCATCGTGCGCTCGGGCCGGCCCTCGGCGGCGGCGCCATAGGCGTAGCCGCTCCAGCCCAGATAGGCCTCGGCGAGATCGGCTTCATCGTCCCAGATGCGCTCGTCGATCATCACCTGCAGCCCTGCCCCGTAGGCGCCTGGTTTCGAGCCGAAGACCCGGTACCCCGCGCGTCTTTCTGCATCTTGGGGCGAAACGCCTTGGGCTTCGAGCGCCAGCCGGTCGGCGGCGAAGCGCGCGGCGAGAGGGTTGACTTGCGGAGGTTCGTCGAGCGCGGCGACGGCGCGCGCGGCCGAATCGAACAGATCGATCAGCCCCGGAAAGGCGTCACGGAAAAAGCCCGACACGCGCAATGTGACATCGACCCGCGGCCGGTCGAGGACCGAGACCGGTAGCATCTCGAACCCGGTCACGCGACCGCTCGCCTGCTCCCAGACCGGACGCACGCCCATGAGCGCCAGCGCCTGAGCGATATCGTCGCCGCCGGTCCGCATATTCGCGGTGCCCCAGGCCGACAATGCGATGCGCGCCGGATAGCTGCCATATTCCTGGGCGTGGCGCTCGAGCAGCAGCGCTGCCGATTTCCAGCCGAGCTGCCAAGCTGCCTGGGTCGGTATCGCGCGGGTGTCGATCGAATAAAAATTGCGCCCGGTCGGCAAAACTTCCGGCCGGCCGCGACTCGGCGCACCGGAGGGGCCGGGCGGAACCCGACCGCCTTCGAGCCCGGCAAGCAGTCCGGCGATCTCCGCCTCGCCGCACCGCGCCACGCTCGGACGCAACACGTGCTCGATCCAATCGAGCACCGCGCTGGTTCTCTGCCAATTCGGGTCCGGACGGGCCTCCCTGGCGACAAGGCGCAGAGCCAACGCCTCGAGCCGCTCCACGGTATCCCCGGCGCTCCGCCATCGCCCATCCCCGCCGACCGCCGCAGGACGCGGCTTGGTCCAGGGCGCGGATAGATCCAACGCCAGCGGATCCTCGCCGAGGCCGAGATCGTCAGCCAGCGCGCGGAGCAGCGAGGCCTCCTCCGGCGCGCTGCCGCGGCCCGGACGCGCAAAGGCGAGCAGCAGCGAATGAAGCAGGCCGCCGTCCGGGCTGCGGCCAAAGATGTGTAGCCCGTCGCGGATCTGCATTTCCTTGAGTTCGCACAAGAACCCGTCGAGCTTGCGCAATGCAGCGGAGGGTTCTTCGCCGGCGGCAATGCCGCAGTCGCCGTCGAGCCCGGCCGTCCGCGCCTGTTCGAGGATCGCGGAACCCAGCACCGCGACGCGTCGCGCATCGCCCTGCGCGGCTTCATAGTATTCGTCGATCAGCCGCTCGATCTCGGCGAGCAGACCATAGCTGCCGGCGCGGGTCAGCGGCGGGGTCAGGTGATCGACGATCACCGCCTGGGTGCGTCTTTTCGCCTGCGTTCCCTCGCCCGGATCGTTGACGATGAACGGGTAAAGGTGCGGCAGCGGCGCAAAGGCGGCTTCGGGAAAGCATTCAGTAGACAATGCCAGCGCCTTTCCCGGCAGCCATTCGAGGGTGCCGTGCTTGCCGAGATGGATGACCGCATCGGCGCGAAAATCATTTGCAAGCCAGGCATAGGCGGCGAAATAGCTGTGCGGCGGCACCAGCGCCGGATCGTGATAAGTGGATTTCGGGTCGATGTTGTAGCCGCGCGCCG